>Ga0129342_1000097_pt1 | contig 30145 bp, 21 predicted proteins | sample CPBDNA_5_FD_94426 | JGI IMG/M metagenome (GOLD analysis project Ga0129342, IMG submission 94426) | Freshwater to marine salinity gradient microbial communities from Chesapeake Bay, USA - CPBay_Sum_15_0.2_DNA | ecosystem: Environmental > Aquatic > Marine > Coastal | place: USA: Chesapeake Bay...
AAATATAGCATTTTTTAATTTTTTTCAAACTATATAGTATGGATAGCAACGGTTATCTTTCTATTGGAGATTACTTGGTAAATCCTAAAAGGATTGGAAAAGGTAATTTTTCAACTATTTATTTAGGTTATCACAAATTTACAAAAGAAAAGGTTGCGGTCAAAAAATTAGAAGTCGAAAATATTTATAAGTTAAAACCCCACGTTAAAAGAGAAATTGAACTACATAAAAAGTTAAAACATAGCAATATTGTATCATTATACGATATTGTATTTGATAATAATAATCATACAATTTATTTGATTATGGAATTTTGTGCGGGTGGAGATTTTAATAAGTTTCAAAAAAAAAGAGCTATTAAAGAAATACACGTTCAGAATTATATGATACAATTAGCAAATGGATTACGATATTTGATGGAAAATAAAATAATACACCGGGATTTAAAACCCCAAAATATTTTATTAACTAAGGACGGTATTTTGAAAATATCAGATTTTGGGTTAGCCAAAGAATATTCCAATATGAACAATAAAATGAAACAAACATATTGCGGGAGTCCAATGTATATGGCACCAGAAATACTACATTATCAAAAATATGATAATAAATCTGATTTGTGGTCCGTTGGTATAATATTATATGAAATGATTACTGGAAATCCTCCATATCACGTAAAAAATTTTTATCAATTGATAAAAAAAATAGAAGGTGAAAATATAGTTTTGCCTGGTAAATATGATTTATTGGTATCTAATGAATTGAAGGATTTATTATACAAACTATTACAAAAAGAACCAAAAGATAGAATATCTTGGGATGATTTTTTTAATCATAAATGGCTTGAAAAGAATTTATTATTACAAAGAGAAAATAAGTTAATGGAAATATCAATGACTAGTAGTCTACCATCATTAACTAAATATAAAAATGATGTCAAAATATTTGATTCTTTGTTATCTAGTCAAAAACAAAATGTATCAAACCCAAAAACAAGTTTCGATTTTAGCTCTGATAATTATGACCCAACCCACCAAACCCAACCAATCGATAACAATGATCGATATGTAGAAGATGAAATAATTTCAGATGATGAATTATTTAAATCTGCATATTCAGATGCAGATGTTGTTGACAAATTAAACGATTCTTCTTTTTATGATGAAAATAATGATATAATTGATGGAAATAATGATGGAAATAATGATGGAAATAATGATGGAAATAATGATGTAATTAATAATAGACAAACAAATTATGGTTTTAATATAGATGAGTCTAATAATACAGAAGATTCATTTACATTTAATTTAAGTATTTCAAATAAAAATCAACCAAGCCATAACAGCGTTAGTATTTCTACTAGATTAAAATCTTCTTATGAATTGACAGAAGCAATTAGAGAGGCAATGAAAGAATCTTCAAATCCTATCGATATACCAATATCTAAAAATAATAGACATCATAATCATCATAATCATCATAATCATCATAATCATCATAATCATCGTAATAAACACAACAATATTAGTTCAAATTTTCATTATGATTTAGTATCACCAAGTCAGATTGACCAAGTAAGTCCACAAAATGATAATATTATATATAAAAAGAAAAAAATACAAGAAAAAGGGAATAATTACGGTTTTAGAAATATGTTTGCTAGTTCTATAAATATTTTGAAAGATAGTTATGATTATTTAAGTAGTCATAACAAATCTATTTAATTTTTAATTTTTAATTTTTTTTGTAGTTATTTATGAAATTTGTCGTTATTTTATGAAATAGTATTACCAGTGACAGTTGAATCTTTGTTTAGGTCATCTACTTGATTAATTGTTAATGCTAAACATCCAATATAGTCCATCAATCCAGTATGATTTAGATTAATTCCGAGGTCTAACCAAAGAGTTCCTCCACATTCTCTCCACAATTTACAAAATAGATAATCTTCACTGAGATAAACCTTAGATTGTGGGTCGATTTCTGTATCAAAGAATGTGTAAAAATTTTCTGCGGTTTGTGGATTGTGATAACCTGCTACATTATTTTTATATTGTCGTTCTGGGTATTTGTATTTTAGTGTATCAAAAACATTTCTTTTAATCATCATAAAACCAGTTGCAACATCTTTAACTTGAACCATACCACGTTCTACCTTAGCAATAATACTATCACCCTCCTTAAAATAAACCGGATTAAAAACATAATCTACACTTCTAGCAATCAATTCTTTTGTATCCATATTTGGTTCAGATGAAATATTTTTCCTGATTTTATCCCAGTTCATATTCTTTTTTGGATAACACCCTCCACATAAATCTTTGTCTGATAACAGAAGCTTAATAATCCCACTCCAATGAAAAGTAATATCCGCATCAATAAACATTAAATGAGTATATTCCGGATTTCCCATAAATTTGGCGACAATCCCATTTCTAGCACGAGTAATCAAACTTTCATTTCCAATATTAAGAACTTCAAATTCAACGCCAAGTTTAGTTAAATTAACAACAGTTTCAAGCATACTTTGCATAAACCCAGTATGTGCCAAACCACCATAACAAGGTGTGCCAAAAAGAATTTTAACCTTATTTTTAGAAATAAATTCACGAACTGCAACTGCAATATCAATCTGTTGAACACCATTCCCAACACTGCTATCACCACCCCCGACACTGCTATCACCACCACCAACAGCACTATTTTTAGAATTGGTATTTGTATTATTAGAATCGTTTTTTTGTGTGTTGTCTTTAGTTTGCTGATTATCACCATTATTTTCAGCTTCTTGAAGCATTCGTTTGAAATCGTCGAAACTTGGTATTTTATCACTCATTTTATAGTATTATAAATTAACAATATTACTTAAATTAATTACAAATTACTTTATATTCAAAATAAAAAATGTATTAAAAAATGTATTAAAAAATGTATTAAAATAATTAATGTTATTTTTTACATAATTCAATAATATTTATAATTTAAGTTGATTTTTTTGTTAAAAATTCGGGGTTTTAAATGATCAAAGGTGTAAAACTTATTTAATATATATAAATAAAAATTACACCAGATGAACCATCACTTGAACTATATTCATTACCATTACCAACTACACCACCACCTCCACCACCTCCATAAAACCCAAAACCTTCGCCTGTAGTTGTAGGAGCAGAAGCATTACCCTGTGCTCCCATCCCACCTCTTCCTAAATGGCTATCTCCACCATTTCCCCCTGTTGTATAATGAATAAGGCTTGTGTCGCCTCCCACATCAGTTCCTTGATCACCATTTCTTCCAGGAAGAAGAAATCCAGTCCCGGTAGATATAGAACCACCTAACCCACCTATTCCAGATTTACCCCAAGCGTTTCCGTGATAACCACCTCCACCACCTGCTATAGTTGCAATAATAGGTCCAGTAGTATCGATATTACTTGATGCAAATCGTATTGTTGTAGCTATTGCATTAGAGCCATTAGCAGTGGCAGTTCCTCCACCAGTTCCACCACTTGATATGACACTATATATATGTGTATAACTACCTATATCACTAGAATTCAAATATATTTCTGCATACTCTCCTGAACCACCTCCACCACCAGCATCACCATCAGAGGAAGAGGTACCTGCACCACCTCCTCCTCCACCCGAACCACATGCTTTAATCATAATAGAACTGGAACCTGATATGTCTGTATGTCCATTCGAAGTTTGTATTTCAATACTTGATGGAAATCCAGGCATAATATTATTATTCTGTGTTGTAATTTGAATATCATTACCAGCATCATTTGTGAAATAGAGTTCATTTGGTGTAGAATCTTTTACCCATAATTGTCCCTTTCCTGCTTCATCAGCAGTAGCTGCGGAAGTTTCGGTTAATTTAAGGGAACCATCAAAACGAACATCTCCAGAATCTACCCATAATGCGTAGTTATTAGCACCTGTAGCAGCGGTTGGTCCTGAAATGTAAACAGTAGAAGCGTCGGTTACCGTTGCAGTAGCATCATTTGTAATTGTAGGTGGAGTAATATGTAATGATGTAATCTTTGCATGTGTTGATGCTCCATTATATTCTGTTACAGTTCCACCAGCCACTTTAACAACATCATAAGAAGCATTTTGTGCTAATGTAAAATCAGTTCCAGTAATTGTGGTTGTTTTTGTATCAATTGTTACTGCTGTTGAAGAATCAATATCAAGTGTAGGTGCTGATAATTGTAATGTAGTATCAGCGTCAATATCAAGTTGTCCATCAGCAGAAGAATATATAAATGTTTCAGAATCATTAAATTGTAATTTTTTTGTAGTATTTACTAAAAAATTTCCACTTGTATCAATAGTTAATGCTGTATTACTATCACCATTTGTTGATAATATTAACGAGTTTGTAGAGAAAATTCTGAAATTATTACTTCCATCATTATCAAAGGCACCTACATTTGTCATTCTTAAACCTGAACCGTTTTGAGCGATTCTTAATGTATCACTAATTGTAACTGAATTACCTGTTACATCACCGGTTAAATTACCAATAATAGTTCCACCAAATTTAGCGTTACCCGAATCTACCCACAAAGCGTAGTTATTAGTAATCGTTTGATTTGTTCCTACTGTAGCTGGACCTTCTATATATAATGTAGCCGCATTAGTCGTAGTTACATTTGAATTATCTGCACTTAATGTGTCTGAACCAAATTTAACACCTATAAAATCTTCAGACGCTGTTTCATCAGCAGATGTTGCTGAATCAGTAAAACTCGCGCCTTCAACATTTATTTGAACACCCTGACTGTTTGGTGTATAAGTATCATTTCCATCATGCTCTATATCTAAATGTCCTTTTAATACTATATCATAACCAGGTGAAATTGAAATTGATGGAGTATTATCGAATGCATAAGGCGGTGATTCATTACCAGAAGTAAAATATGCTATACGAAATTTATTATCTGAATCTTCAATACCGATTCTATAATGCGCTTCTGTTCCGCTTAAAAATCCTATTGAAACATCACCTGCATCATTTGCTTTTTCAATATTAACATCACCAGAAAATGTTGCTGTATTTCCAGCACGAGTATCTCCAAAATCCAATACAGTAGTTTCTGTTCCAGCGACATTTGTTCTCAATAATAATGCACCATCCTCTTCAGTATCCGTTTGATCTTTTATTCTTCCAACAATTGAAGCATATGTTGTTTCATTCGAACTATCGTCTTCTCCATTTAAGAATAATCCGCCTATATAATCGCCATCAGCAGGACTATTGCTAGTATTATGAAGTGTTAAGTTAGGAAATGCAGTAGATGATGTTAATCCACCAACACCATCATTTGTTGCGAGTGAAGAAATTTTTATTCCAGTATTAGCCATGTGAGTTAATGTAATATCACTATTAGCACCAAATGAAATCGCAGATGAATCAGAAACCAAACTTAAATTACCCCCACTAGAAAGCTTCATTTTTTCAGCAGCTGCTTCACTGGATCCAGTTTTAAAAGAGAGTTTGGTGGCATTACTAGATGCTGAAAAAGTGGTTTCTGCTATTGCTTCAATGCCTGCGGCTACTAGAATTGAGTCACCTCCACTAGATACATCGGGTGCCTGAAAATTTACTGTTCCAATAATATCGTTTGTTGTAATACTAGATTTCGCAGTTTGTAATGTAAATGTAACTTGTGATGGCAAAGGTGTTAATGCAGATGGTAAGGTTGAAAAATCAACACTTGTGGGTGTTGATGAACCATCAGTAATACCAATAACAACTTCTTCCAAACTAGCTGCTGCAATATCACCATAATTTACATCTATTTCATTTGGTCTTGTAGAATGTGAGTTAAAATAAAGTGTGATTTGCATACTATTATCAATAGTGGTACCAAAATCAGGAACATTTGTATAAGTTACTATAAAAGTATCTTCCGTTTGATGGTAATGTAATGTAGCATCATCACCTCCAGTATTTAAGTCATCTCCTAATACCCAAAGAGCAATCCAACCTGAGTCAACAGCAGTAGGATAACTAGTACGACCAGAATCGAATGTTAGATAACCATTTGTTCCAATATAAACTGTTGTGTAGCTAACATTATTAAATTTAAATGATTTAGAATTTGTGAAATTAACAGTTTGATAACCATCATCCATAGAACCTGATGTGGGAGAAGTGACTTGTGTATGCCCACTTATTGATACAAACGCAATACTATTATTTTTAGTAACATAATATCCTGAACCAGATGGTTTATATGTAATAGTTTTATTACTTAAATCAAAGTTTGTTGCAGAAAAATCCTCTTTAGGACAGGTATATAGAGTATCTGTATATAAAACATCGGAATTTTTTATATTTAATCCATTATTTGCAACATGAGTTAAAGTTATTTCCCCAGCATTAAAATTAATAACGCTTCCTGATGCTAAAAATAAATCAGACCACATTAGACTTGCAGTTCCAAGTGCTACACCATCAGAAGTAATAGGACTAAATGCATTTTGAACTAATTCTAATTCATTTACACCCTCAACCCTAAATATTATTTTATTATCAGTTGTTGCAAAATCTATTAAATTATCAGCATCTCTACCAATTTTAAGATCAGTAGCATAATTATTTCCAGATATAGAACCACCTCCAGCAATAGACGTTCCATTTGTAAGTTGAATATCATCACCAGCATCAGTTGTAAAATATAATTGACAAGGGGTTTCATTTTTTACCCATAACTGTCCATAACCTGCAACATCAGTAGTTGCACTTGAACCTTCTTGTATAAATATATTTTTTTCAAATTTATTCATATCTGAACCAACAATTTGATAATCAGTATAACTAACACCAATATTAACTACTCCATCTGAACCATTTGAACCTCCACTACCTGTTTCTCCAGTACCTTTATAACCTGAATAAAGACTCAAATCACCTCCATTTCCTCCATTATAACCATAACCTCCACCACCAGAAGTAATAGTTATACTAGCACCGCCACCACCAGTTCCATTAGTTGGTGTAGAGTATAAAGTATCTGAATAAACTGAACCACCTGTTCCACCTGTTATACTAATACTACCACCTGAAGAAGCGCTTGAATTTGAAAAGTTTGTGCCTCCCGCACCAGAAGTTAAGGTTAATGTTCCACCGTATCCAGAACTTCCTCCATTAAATGAATTACTTTTACCCGGACCTGAAGTTAATGAAATAGACCCACCAGAACCATTTTGGTATCCTTCTCCACCATAACCACCATACAAATAAATACTAGTTCCAGTTCCCCCTCCTCCAGCAGAACTATTTCCAGTTCCACCGGAACCATAATATGAACCTCCATTACTACCTAAATAAATATTACCAGCTGTTCCACCCCGATATCCAGATCCTCCATTGCTTGTCACAATATATATATCACCACTATTTCCACCATAAGTATAACCACTATTATTATTTGAAGTTCCGTCAGAACCACCAGAATCACTGTAATGATTACCTGCTGTTCCTGTCATAAGATACAAAGATCCAGAGTCTTGTGCTTCATAATCATTATAGTGATTACCACCGGAACCTGTTTTTATTGTAAAACTACCTCCTGAATTACTTGTATTAGATAATGCATCACTTGAACCCCCATCACCAGAAAGTAATTGTATTTCTCCACCCTTTAGGTCATCAGAAGATGGTGTTGTGTCACTACTGTTATGAGATTTACTGAATTTTACAGTTGTTGTTGATAATCCACTTGTTGTCGATAAACTAAATTTAGCAGCAGGGACTGCACCTAAAACATCGGAACCAGCTTCTATTACAAATTTATCTGAATCTCCATCTTCAACACCAGTTGACCAAATAGTAGTCCCACTTAATTGATATTCAACCCTTGAATCTCCATCAGCGGCAGTATTATCAATCTTTAAATTTGTTCCGTCTGAACTAGAACTAGTCATTGTTAAATTGGTTCCATCATAAGTAAAATTTGCTTCAGCTGCGAAAGTGTTATCACTAGTAACCCAAGTAATAATACCATTATCAGTATCACCAGCAACGGACCTTGCACTTCCACCACTTAAAAGGTTGGTTGATGACCCCGAATCGTTTACAAAATACAACGCGTCGCTATTTACATATAAGGAGCCATAACCACTAGATGGTGTTGTTGCTGTTGTTCCCAAATCTTTTAATAATAACCCATCTGTTCCTGATACTAATGTATCTGCATTAAAAAAAGACATGATAATTATAATTATTAAAGAAAAACTTTTAAATAGTTTAACTTAAACAAAATAAAAAGGAAAAGGAACAATACAATTTAAATTAATAAAATTAATAAAAACAATTTAATTATATTTATGATACAGCAGCACCAGTATTGATAACGCGCCAACCTTCTATTCCAGAACTATTAATATTGATTAATGTAGCTGATTGACCTGTTTGACTAAAAGTTAAATATTGAGCAGTTCCTGAACCTGCATATAAAAATCCACTACCAAAATCAACTCTTGCTGTTCCAGTTAAAGAATTGGTATAAAACATATGGACTACTTGACCAGAACCATTACTTCCAAAAGTAACGGCATTATTAAAACGGTAATAATTTGCAGCCGCATTACTCAATTCAAAACTAACTACAGATTTTGAAGCTCTTACTTCTGTAGGGGTAATTGCAGTGCTAGTAGCAGTTGTTACTTGCTGGACTTCAAATATAGATGGTCCACTCATAGTAATAAATTTTTCTGAATTTGATGTTAAAGTAATACCACCAGCAGTAGATGTTAAAGCAATAGCTCCAGCTGCTGTTCCTTGTGTATTAGTAACAACAATAGTTTCTGATGTTCCTTGGTTTGCAGTTAAGCTAATAGCACTTGCAGCATCGTCTTTAGAAACGAGTGCTACTTGTCCACCAGCGATATTAACATCCTTAGCAGCAGAAGCATCAATATCAACACCACCAGCAGTTGCAGTTAAAGCAATAGCTCCTTCTGCTGTTCCTTGTGTATTAGTAACAACAATAGTTTCAGTTGTTCCTACATCGGTTGTTAATGAGATAGCACTAGTTGCATTGTCTTTAGAAACGAGTGCTACTTGTCCACCAGCAATATTAACATCCTTAGCAGCAGCAGCATCAATATCAACACCACCAGCTGAAGCTGTTAAAGCAATCGCAGCTTCATCAGTCCCATTTGTATTTACAACTCTGACATCTTCATTCCCAGCAGTACCAGAAGCGGCAACCATAAAATAAGCATCACCTCCAGCATTACCCATCTTTAATTCTTTTTCATCAGCAACAGATGCAGTAATACCACCAGCAGTAGCTGTTAAAGCAATAGCTCCAGCTGCTGTTCCTTGTGTATTAGTAACAACAATAGTTTCAGTTGTTCCTACATTGGTTGTTAATGAGATAGCACTAGTTGCATTGTCTTTAGAAACGAGTGCTACTTGTCCACCAGAAACATTAACATCCTTGCCAGCAGCAGCATCAATATCAACACCACCGGCTGTTGCACTTAAAGTTAAAGAAGTTTCTGCGGTTCCATCGGCATTAACAATTTGTAAAACCCCATCTGCAGAAGAATATATGTAATTACCAGCATCTCTAAAGAATAATTTAGCATCCCCAGATGATGCTCCTACTGTAATGTCCCCAGTTGAATCATTAAATGTAAGGTCAGCTGCGCCACCAAAACTTCCACCATTATTATATTGAAATTGTGTGTCTGAACCAGCAACTGCCCCACTTTGAGCAACCCAAGATGTAGTACCACTCCCATCAGTTTTCAACACATAATTATTTGTTCCATCGTCTGCTGGAAAAGTTAGAGTGTATGAGGTTGTTTCAGCAGCAGCTGCTAAACTTATATGTCCACTAGTAGAACCTGGTAATCTAATTGGAGCATTAAAATAAGACATTCTTTTAATTATATAAAGAAAATAATTTGATAAATAAAAATTAAATAAAAATTAAATAAAAATTAAATAAAATTTAAGAAACTGTCGCACCTGTGTTTAATATTTGCCACCTATTTAGTGTTTGAAGCCAAATTAAACTGGCAGATTGTCCGGAAGTAGTGAATGTTAAATATCTTGCCAAACCTCCACCTGTTCCCAATTTTCCAGCACCAAAATCAATTCTTAATTTTTCATTGCTATTCTGAAAAATTAAATTTAACTTTTGTCCACTTGAAGCAGTTCCCGAACCATTACCTATACTCCCATAATATGTATTTGTATTACCATGACTTGAAATATCAAATACAATTGTATCTGCTGATGAAATAGTAAGAGCGTCTGGACTCCCTGAATTTGTTGAAGTAATTGTTGTATGATCGGTTGTTAAAACAGAATCTAAATGTATTCCATTAATATCTAAATTACCATTAACATCTAATGTTACACTACCACTATCCGATTGAACAATAACACTTTCAGTTCCCTTAACTTGTAATACTAACCCAACGTTAGTATCATCACCAACTGCAGATATTATCGGATCGTTGCCACCAGCGGCATTTTTAATATTAATATAATTTTCAGCAATAGCTACCTTGGTAAAATTCAATAATTCATTATTATTAGAATCAATAATACCTGCTGAGTCATTGAATTTAATATTATTAGAACCAACAGTTAAAGTTCCTCCAATAGTTAGAGAACCTATACTTTTACTATTAATCCAATTACTAGTTCCATTATCATAAACTAGTAAATCTTTATCAGCTATTGCTGAAATAGTTGTGTTATCTAGATCATTTAAACTTAGAGATGAAGCTATACCATCTGTTAAATTAGTCCAAGAACCAGCTCCATTTTTAAACTGAATTGTTCCAGTATCAGTTTTATATCTAAAACCAACACCCGAACTTCCAGATGTCCCTGATAAATTAATATATGGATAATTTTCAACACCTGCCTCTTGGTCACTTCCCTTAATGGCAATAAAAGAAGTTGTTAATTGGGAACTTTGGTCGACCCCTGTGGAACCGTAAAATCCATTATTTACTTCTGAAACTATATTATTAGAATTAGTAATTGGATTTTCATTATAATACAAAATACCACCGTTCGCGTAAATATTTTTCCAAGAAGATGCACCAGAATCATAAAGCGCTATATTACCTTTATATGCTGTATCACTATCTAACGGTTGTTCTTTATGATATATTTTTAAAGTTTCATTAATTATTACTGAGTCAAATTTTTTTGTAGTTCCTGATGTCTGTGATTCTCCTGTTATTTCTTTCAATTGTTGTTTCATTATAATTGACATTATGTTAGAATATTTAATAAAAACTATATTATAATTAAAAAAATTAAACTTAATTATAATTAATTTATTTTCTTTAAGTGTATCATTATTTCATATTTAAATTTTAATTATTAAAAGGTATAAATATAAGAAAAAATATATAATTAAATATCTTAAATTACAGTAATATTGATGGAAGGTTCAATAACACAATTAGGACTTAGTAATTACTTAATAAATAATAAAGAACCAGCTGTATCATTTTTCAGACATGGTTATAAAAATTATTCAAATTTTGTTAGAGATACAAGAAGAATTCCATTTAAAGGAGATTTTAATTTTGGAAATAGGTCGATTGTAGATTTGAATGAACTTGGAAAATATGGAGATTTAATTACTAATATTGTAGTTGAAGTTGATTTACCTGATATATCATCGGCAACTGTAGGGGGTAAAAATATTGGGTATTGTAATGGTGTTGGAAATGCTTTAATTAAAGAAACCGAAATGAAAATAAATGGTGGTTCTATAGATAAACAATCTTCTGAATGGATGGATATTTGGAGTCAATTATCTACTAAACCTGGACTACAAAATGTTTATAATAGGATGATTAAAAAATATGATGATGATAAATATTTTTATGATAATTTTCAGGGAGGTAAAATATATATTCCTCTTCAATATTGGTTTTGTCAATATAGTAGTAGTAATAATAGACCCTTAGTATTTCCATTGGCTGCTGTGAATAATTCCAAAATAGAGTTGATATTTTCACTTCGTAATTTAAGTGAATTAATTAGCATTGATGGAGGAGGAACAGGTTCCCCAACTGATACATTTAATATAAGTGATGCTAATTTATTAGTAGATTTTATAACATTAGAAGAAAAAGAAAGACTTAGGCTTCAAAATAGTCCTAGACAATTATTTGTAATGACACAAGTTCAAGAAATTAAAGAATCTGTAGTTGCTGGAACTATTGACAAAACTGTATCGCTTCGTCAATTTAAATATCCAGTATCTGAGATATTTTGGGTATTGAAAAGAAATGATGCATCAACCAATAAAATGCATTTTAGTTATGGAAAAGAATTGAAAGTTAACACAACTGATCCAATTACTAAAACTAGAATATCTTTTGAAGGTCAAGACAGAGTTCCAGAATTATCTAGTGATTACTTTTCCCAAATAGAGCCATTTAAGGTTCATGATAACACACCGTCAACTCATATACACTGTTATAGTTTTTCATTAGAACCTGAGAATATGGCACAACCTGCAGGTATATGTAATTTTAGTAATTTGAGTGAACCACAATTACACTTTGAATTCGATACTGGTATCGTAGAAAGTATGCTCCATATATATGCTATTAATTATAATGTTCTCCAGGTAGATGATAAAGGAAATGCTTGGTTATTACATAATTTATCTAAGAGCACTCCTGATTCAATAGATAAGGATAGAAGAAAGGATGTTTGTCAATAATTTTTATTTAATTTTTTATCTATGTATTTTAATAAATAAATGAAACTTGATGCTTGTCAATTTAATTGCTTATTAGCAGCTGCTTTATTTGGTTCAATGGTTTACATTATGTTAAATCAAAATAAGGGGCAAATTATGGCTGATTTTGTTGCTACCTTAAATGAAGAACAAAATGTTGTATATCAACAAATTATTAAAGAACGTATGACTATCTACGTCCAAGGATTGTTATTAGGATTATTACTTGGATTTGTATTTCTTGCAGTTGTAGAAAGAACAAATACAGCTGGTTGTTTATTTGCTGTTATTGTTCTTGGTGTTAATCACTTATATTATGCTCTTGCTCCTAAATCTCAATATATGGTTCCTTTATTAACAACTAATGAACAAAGAGTAGCTTGGATGAATGTCTATACCGAAATGAAATATCGCTGTGCTATGGGTTTTGTCCTTGGAACAATTTCCTATTTGCTTGTTGGCTTATTTGTAAAAAATTAATTTTACTAGATAATCTAGTTAATCTAAGTAAATTGTAAAAATATTGAAAATTATAAAAACATTGGAAATTATCTAAAATCAACCAGATAATTTAAATTTTACAACTTTATTTCTCTTTATTTCACCACTATTTTTAATAATTTTATCCTTAATATTTTTCACATCAGAAACATTTTTTGTGTCCTCGGGTTTTTTTTGATAACATCTTGGAAAATGATAATTGGTTGCATACCAACAGTATAATTTATTATTACTAGATTCTAAGTTCATTAATTCTTTTTTAAGAATTCCAGAATTTTCTACAGTTCTATTTGGAACAGTTGTTATTAGAATCTCATCAACCGGTTTATCAAAACCCAATTTAAATACATCGCCCATAGTTTGGTAATCTTTATGACTTATAGGTCTCCAAACACTAAAATCTTGTCCATCGTAATAATCTAGCTCCTTAGAAGACCAAACTAGTTTATAATCTTTTGGATTAACTCCATTTTTTACCATTAATTTGAGAGGGTCTTTTTGTAAAATTTCAGGAGATATTTCTTCGAGTGGTTCGTGACTAACCTGAACATATTGACCAAGTGGATAATAATTATTTTCTGGGTGTCTGACTAATACAGATAAATAATTCCCATTAATTTTTATATTATCTATTAATCTAGTAATTTTATCTAATTCAGCATCGTTATTAATAATTTTAATTTTATCACTTGACGAAGTAAAATTTTCTTGATTTGTTGTTAATTGAAATGTAATACATAATAATAGGATTGTTATTAATGCAAATACTGATAATACTGTTAAATTAATATCCATTACTTTAATATTATAGAATAAAAAAAAAGAAAAGATGTTAATTAATTTAATAAACATATGGTATGTATCTGGGTTTATCATAATCATATAATTGAACTTTAAATACTCCATTATAGGCGGGTAAAGAGACTACATCACCATCATACAATTCATCACAGCCATGATCTGAATCACATTTACGTCCATTGTGTGTAAAAGGCATTTTTACCATATGATATTTATCACTAGTTGTATAATAAGACCATCTATTACTTCCTGGATAAAGGGGTCTACCATAAAGTCCAAGAATAGTTGGTGAATGGTCAGTTATAGGAGAAGTTTCACTTTCGACGTTTTCTTTATATAACATACCTACTTGTTGAAACCCCCCAGTAAATCCACGAGTTGGGACATTTACTGGAATGCCATAAGTTTGTTCAAAACTTCTTTCTGGTGGGAGAAGTGGGTTAATTACTCTTTCGTGTGTCTTATTAGTTAAATATCCCCAGTATGATGGTCTAGTATCTTTTTGTGGAAAGTGGTTTTCTCTTGTATTATCAATATCATATACTTGGTTTCTATTTAAATCAAATTTTACAGCCTTTTTATTATTAGCATTATTAGCATTGTTAGCATTATTAGCATTGTTAGCATTATTAGCATTATTAGCATTGTTAGCATTATTAGCATTATTTCTAGTGTTATTATTAACTAGATTATTTATAGATAAGTTATTATAGCTTAATAAATGAATAGATGCTACGATAACAAATAAACCAATTACTAATAACATTGTCGTAGTTTCTAAACATAATTCTCCTGGTCTACACTTTTTAGCCATTTTATAAATAATATAGATATTTATTGTAAAATATGATAGTTAAATTATGATAGTTAAATATTAAAGTTATAATTTACAACATACTCAAAATTATAAATATTTTTTTAACAAAAAAAGCAAAATTTATTAAATAAACTATCTAGTATATTAATAATATGAAAAGTATAATATTATTTTTCTTTGTAATCGGAATTATAATGTTAGCAGTTGGATACCAACGTAAATTATTAACAGAAACTAGAACTAAAACTATAGTAGAATATAGATTTATTCCTAGAAGTTTGTATGATGAACAAGTATCTCCAGTAAACTTAGAACAAAGTTTTACTGATATGTTCCAAAAACAAGATGTGTTCTTTCAAAGAGATTAAAAACTAGTCTCATCATTTAGATTTCTATTACTAGATTGATATATAGAATAATTGTAAACATTAGAAGGTTCGCTGTATTCATAAGTATGAAATTGATTAGTTACATCCTCAACATTTGGGTCATTTTCATCATAACCATACATCGGATTTCTGAACTGCATTGGAGATTGTTCAATTATATCTTTATTAACAAGTCTATCGGATTGCCTCTTTTTATTATATTTTCTAATTCTCAAAATTACTAATATTAATAATAACACTAATGACATTGATGAAATTATAATAATAAAATTTGTTTGAGTTATATTTCCTATCATAGATTCAGATGCATTATCATTATTTATAATAGATTTAGGTAGAGATTTATTTACTAAGTCAGTAGTTGATGTAGTTGATGTAGTAGTTGATGTAGTAGTTGGTGTAGTAGTTGGTGTAGTAGTTGGTGTAGTATTTGTAGTAGTTGGTGTAGTATTTGTAGTAGTTGATATAGTAGTTGGTGTAGTATTTGTAGTAGTTGATGTAGTAGTTGATATAGTAGTTGGTGTAGTATTTGTAGTAGTTGGTGTAGTATTTGTAGTAGTTGGTGTAGTATTTGTAGTATTTGATGTAGTATTTGATGTAGTATTTGATGTAGTATTTGATGTAGTATTTGATGTAGTATTTGATGTAGTATTTGATGTAGTATTTGATGTAGTATTTGATGTAGTATTTGATGTAGTATTTGTAGTAGTTGGTGTAGTAGTTGGTGTAGTTGTAGTAGTTGTTGTAGTTGTTGTAGTTGTTGTAGTTGTTGTAGTTGTTGTAGTTGTTGTAGTAGTTGTAGTAGTTGTAGTTGTTGTAGTAGTTGTTGTAGTTGTTGTAGTTGTTGTAGTTGTCGTGATAGTTTGGCAATAACATTTATTACAGTTATTAGAATCAGTATAGGTAATAATCTCCTCGGTATCACTACAATTACAATTTTCAATATCACCGCAAATATTAGTTGTTGTTGGTTGAGGTGTAGTTATGAAATTAGATATATTTTCATCATATACAGTTTTCCACACGATATAAGAATTTTTATATACCTTTGTTTCAATAAATTGTTTAGGTTTATTCAAAAACATACCGACTTTGTTTCCATAATTAACAAAACCCCTACAAGAATGATCATTATCACAATAATTCGTATAGTTAACATAACAAGATGGACAATATGTTGATGTTGTTATATTATTATAAGAAGATGAATTATCTACAAGACCATAAGTATGATATACATTATAGTAAGGAAAATAAGTCTTTTCCAATTCATATATTGAACCTGCAATACAAGATTGATAGTATTCTAAATGATAATTTATTTTATATACATCATATATATTTTTAAGATATTCACAATAATTAGTATATTTTAATATATAATTACAACCATATTTACAATAAGATTTAATAAATACATTATAATCTCTATGATAATATCTATTACAATATTGATAACATGTCAATGGATAACCACAATCACTCCTAAAATTTACATTATTTGTATGAGGTAATGTTAATAAATGTGAATATGGATATATTTCATTAAGACTATGATTTACATAAATAGAAATCAATGGAAATCCAGAACTTCTTCCAACAGAAGAAACAGCCTTAATTTTTATATATTTAATAATATCAACTCTTGAGAATTCTAATGGAATATAGTTATGTTCTGCTGTAATATAACCTATAAAAAAATATTCATCACTATCGTTAGAAACATATACAGCAGCAGTATCTATATCATTTAATTTTTTAAAAAAATTAACATAAATATTTCCAGTTTGTCCAACGCCAGCGCGAATAATTTCATTTGTAAAACTGACGATTACATAAGAATTTTTTGTTAATACAACAAAATGATATGTATTGTTTCCTAAAATAACATTAGGATTTACATTAGTAAACTGTGTAAATAAAGAGTCATCTAAATTCATATCAACTGTTGATCCATAAATTCCATGACGCGACCCAAGACCACTATCATGATATTCTATTAGTCTATCCGGATATCCTGATAAAAAATCAATAGATAAATCATTAATACCATATATATTTGGATATTTTGTTAAACATCTATGATGATACTGAATACCAACTAAATATACACCAGTCCGTAAATTATCAAATTTGTAAAATCCATCAGAACCTGGATATGTAGATGGTTCACCCTCGTCGAATTCTCCATTTTTATTGTTATCTAAATAAACAAATCTTTTATCATTATAGTAATTATAATTAGTGACATAACCTGATATCGTTCTATTAGGAGCATCTATTTTATGTGTTCTAACTCTCATGAAACTTCTAGAATTAGTTTTGGTTCCTGATAAAAATCCCAAATAACTTAAACCTCTACATGTCCAAAAATCCTCGTATTCATATTTTAACATAAAGACACCCTCACAATTTTCATATTGATTACATTTTTCAAAACATTGTGTAGTATTATACGAATCTAGTTTAGAAAAAAACACTCTCATATTTTTATCAAATGCAGTTGAGAATTTTTGATCTTTAGTAGTTAATGAAATATCACCTCTAGCAATTAATTCATAATTATTTTCTATTTGATAACAATTAATAGGTGTTGATATTGTTAATAAAGATAAAAGAGCTATAGAAACGGATAAGAAACTCATCTAATATCAAATTGTTTTAAATAATACTAAACTATTAATCTTTTAAATAAATTAAATATCAAAAAGTATCAAAACCAAAAAATTAATAAAATTATTAAACAAAAAATAGAAAATAATAGATTTTTTTTTTAAATGTGAATAAAAACACCCAAAATTGATTTTTTTTTATGATAATAAAAATATTAATCTGAAAGTCAATTTACTATCAGATTATCCATACACTTGACCATGTCGAGTGTTACTATTGGAGGCATCGAAGTGCCTGTCACCTTCTCCTGTGTTTGCGACCAGGAAAAGGTTCTGTCCGCGAGGACATTTCTTGATTGGTATCGCAAGATGGGTGACCCACGGTTTGATGTCAAATCTATCGAAATCCAATCAGTCGACATGTTTGGTCCACGGGTTGGATTTATCAAACTGAAGGCTGACGTGGAGCGTAGAGAATGTGATGATCCGTCGAAGAAAAAGATTCCCGCAATCTGCTTTCTTCGTGGAGGAGCTGCGGCAATTTTGCTGAAGATTCGCTGCCAAGAGACCGGACATTTGTTCACGATTCTGACTGTCCAGGCTCGCGTTCCTGTTGGAGACTTCGAACACCTAGAAATCCCCGCTGGGATGGTTGACGATTCCTCATTCAGAGGAACCGCAGCTAAGGAGTTGGACGAGGAAGCCGGGATTCGGTTGGATCCGAGTCAAATGGTTTGTCTAAGTGACCTAGCTGGTCATCAACAAGGAATGTTCCCTTCCAGCGGAGGGTGTGACGAGTCCATCAAACTTTACCTGGCTCAGCTCGAGATGTCGCCTTCTGACATTGCAAGCTTACAGGGAAAGTTGACAGGTGAGATTGGTTCCAGCGAAAGCATTCGGCTCAAACTCATTGATTTCGAGGATGTGTGCTCGGTTCCTGATGCCAAGGCTCTTTCGGCTAAGGCACTTCACGACTACCTTTCTCGACAGGGAAAAATCCTAGACGAGTTTCATCCCTACAAATTGAGTGAGTAGGCCAGGATGTCCCGGACTTCCTCCCGAAATCCCAATCCTTTTCAACTACCGGTTCTGTGTTTGTCGTGTTTTGAACTTGACTTACTAAGAACTACACTATTCCAACCGGTGTTTACAAAAACACCACTTTTTTTATGTTAAATCATAAAAGTAAAAATCATATAATTAAAAATCATATAATTAAAAATCATAGAATTAAAAATCATAGAATTAAACAATATTTATTCATTTCCTTCCAATTTACGTTTCATCCAAGGGTCTTCTGCTTGTAAGGAATCTGTTGTTTCTTCAAATGAAACTGGCTTTGAAGTTGAATCACCAACTTCGAATTTGACTGTTTCTTCCTCTTCGCCTTGAACAACATCTTCCTTAGTTTCACTGGAATCACCAAGATTATTAATATTTTGCTTTAATACTTCTTCCAATGCTTCGTCATTCATCTCATGTTTAGGGTTAGCTGGAACACTTCCTGTTGTATCAACTTTTTTGTTTTTTTCTGCTTCTGCTTCTTCTAGTCTCTTTTTAGCTTCCAATTTCTTCTTAAGACGTTGAGTAACATTATTAGCTTCTTGCTTACGTTGGCGTGTTTGTTCTTGATAGAAGATATCCTTCTTGACTTCATTATCCTTGTATTCCTTAACAAGTTTATTAAGTTGTTCGTTTTGATATTCTTGTTTATCAACATTATGTGCATCAGGATCCCATGGTAGCCAGTATCCAACTTGACCTACAAAGACATCGAAAGTAGGGTCGGTTCTTTGAAGAACTTTTGCTCTTACTTCAGCTTCTCTATAAGAATCATAAGAACCTCTAATTTTAACACCACGAACACTAGTTTGGAAATCGTTTTCTTTGTCGAATTCGGAATTAAGACGTTTTAATTCTCTAAATTTGTAATCTTCCATATTTGATTTAAATTTTTCAAAATCAACAACATCATCGGAAAATAATTTATCCATTGATTTTTTAAGTTTAACTACTTTTGAAATATTAACAGTATTATCATCAGCCTCATCGATAATAGTTTCCAACATAGTCTTGAATTGTTTTTTATATTCATCAAGTCTGAATTGGGAAAAATTATGATAATAAAATAATTCTTTTTTATTCAAGACTCTTTCTGGGCTAACAAAAGATACACATACATAGTTTTGTCCGGGGATAGATTTGTCGACGTCTAAAAAGTCTTCATCAAGAGGTTCATCTTTTCTTGGCATAATTAGTTATAAGAAGGAAATTATAATTCTAATATTACCGCACAACTTTAAATTATTTTTATTGTATAAATATTTGATTTTATAAATAAATTAATTGGTATCATAAATAAATTAAAGAATTTTGAAGTATAATAATAAATAATAATAATCAAATAAATATAAAAAATTATTAATATATAATTCTTTAAAAATAAAAGATATTTAAAAATTAATGTTAGGATATTGTTTTATTTTTACATTAAGTTATGGAATAATTGAATCAGTTTATAGGAAATTAACGTCTGGTGAAATTACAACAATTGGACAATCAGTAATAACATTTTTATGGACACCAATAATTGTATCATATTTTGACACTATAGATAACCAATATTTATCAATAGGGTTATTTCCATTGAATATTTGGTCTTGTGAACTAATTACAGGAGGTTTATCCTTATATATTTTTAATACAAGATATTGGTATTATGATGACAATTTATCCTGTTGTAAAGGATTAATATCATTTTCATTTATCCCACATTGGGTATTGTTAGGATATACTATTAGAAGTTTTTTAATAATGTTTCCAGATTTATAATAATTGTATTTTTTATAAAACTTGTATTTTTGGGTGATTTTAATAACTTTTATTTTGTTTATATAAATCTAGTAATCTAGTAATCTAGTAATAATCTGATAATAGTTTTTTCATTAATGTAATTTCCTTTTTCTGTGTATTAATAATATTTTCAGATAATTTTTTTACCTTTGGATTATTTGTCCTTACTTTTATTAGTTTTGATGTTGTTATTGCTGTAGAATGATGACTTATCATTCTTCTTAACCATTGTTTGTCATCTATAAATAATTGATTGCGTAGACATACAATGGCTATAAAAAATGCCATAAAAACACCAATAACTAATTTATAAATATCTATTTTATTCAGAAATAAGTAATTTGTTAGCTCACGAGACCATAACATATTAGAAACCATTAATAAACTGCTATAAATTAGAGTGTTAGATAAATATATGTCTGAAAATTTGTTTGCTAATACATTCATAGGATTAAATATAATTCCTATAGATAAGTGTAAAATAAACATTAATATTATATTTTTGTACATAAACTTTATTAAAATACTAGATATTAAATAAATAATTAATATTATTTCAAAAATTATTCCGAAAACACACATTTTGAAAAAATATAACCAATACAAACAGTTTAAATATAAATTCAAATTATAAAAACTTACAAAAATTTAATTTAATCAGTCATACTCCTCTCCAATTGTTGATGAACTACTTGAGCACGACCACTTGGATCATAGCTTACATTATCCCAATCAGTTCTTGGAATCCATTGCTTAACGGTGGAACTTCTATTTGGGAATAATTCAGTGAATATAACACGATACATAAGAGCTTCTTTTGTCTTCGGTGGATTTACTTTAAATAGACTTTGTGCTTCCTTTAATTCTTCATTAGTATACATATTTCCAGCCTTTTCAACTAGAGAATCAATCCACGAATAACCAACACCATCGGAAAATTGTTCCTTTTGTCTCCAAAGAACTGAGTCAGGCAAATATTCCGGTTTTCCAGTTAATTCAGATTTTTTATCAAATGCTTTTCGCAAAACCCATTTTTCAATACCATCCCTTAGTTTTAAATTAGTAGGGAGTTTTAAGAATGTATCAATTACATTTAAGTCAAGAAATGGAAATCTACCTTCTACACCCCAAGCCATAGTAGATTTATTAGCACGAAGACAATCAAAGAAACTTAGAACATTAACACGACTACAACATTCTTCGTAAAAAGCATCTGGAGAAGGTGCTTGATGAAAATATAAATAACCACCCAATAATTCATCAGCCCCCTCACCGGATAAAACCATTTTAACTCCGAGTGCCTTAATACGTCTTGAAAGTAGATACATTGGAGTGCTTGCCCTTACTGTTGTAATATCATAAGTTTCTAGATGATAAATAACATCTCTAATAGCATCTAATCCTTCCTGAACAGTAAAATTAAATGAATAGTGTTTAGTTCCCAAAAAATCAGCAACTTCTTGAGCTTTTTCAAGATCTGGTGAACCCTCTAAACCAATAGAAAACGTTTTGATATTTTCACCCTTGTTTTCTTCTCTCAATAGTTTTGTAGCAATACTTGTAACAAGACTACTATCTAGACCACCACTCAATAACATACCAAAAGGAACATCACTCATCAAACGTTTTTTTACCCCATTAATCAATGTGGCACGAACGTTTTCTAAAGTCGAAGGCAAATCTAACGAATGTTCGGGTTCAGATGACAAATGACGCCATTCCGAAATACTCATTCTAGAATAATAATCTCTTAGTATATGATTACCACTATTACATACAGACATATAATGACCATTTGGAAAAGGTTTGACCTCGGTGCAAGATTTCATAACTTTCATTTCTGAACTAACCCACATGTTTGAGTCTTTATCAAACCCATAATAAAGGCTTGTAATACCAATTGGATCGCGACATACAACCATTTCCTCGGTATCTGTATCATAAAGAACAAATGAATACTGTCCATCTAATTTGGAAATCCAATCCGTATGATCATTTGGGTTATTTGGATTATTTGTTGATGTTGATTGTTTATGTTGAAAATATAATGGAATAATAACTTCGCAATCGCTATGTGTTGAGAAATTGAAATCTGAGAATTCGCTCCTAGTTTGAAGATGGTTGTAAATTTCTCCATTTACACACAAATAAATATGATGTGTTTCTCCTGCATTATTAGTAAATGTATATTTAAGAGGTTGACTTCCTCCATATGGGTCAACAATTTCCAGACGTTCATGAGCCATAATTAGGTTATTTGACTTACCTATATGTGTAATATTGCCACTCCAATCAGGACCTCTATGTCTAATAAGTCCCGCCTTTTCAATACAATTATTTCTAAAATTGTTAAAACTATTTTTGTCTTTGTCAAATTCTAATTTTGTTTGACCAGTAATCAAAATACTTGTAATACCACACATAGTTTTGAATTATTTGTATAAATTTATATTGTTATATTATAATTTATATTGTTTATATTATAACTTTAATATAATACTTTTAAATAGATTTTATAATATAGTATCAATTTTAATTTAGTTAAAAATGATTAAAATGAAAATAACTGATAAAATGAAAATAACTGATAAAATAGTTTATGGATTATTAATTATGATTCCTGTTGTTATTTAAGTTATTTATAAATTCGTCTCTATTTTTGATAATTTCTTTCAATTTAGGTAGACAAAAGTCTAATGAAACTATTAAAGACTCCCCAACTTTTTTATCTATTGTAATATCTTGCTCATTTATTTCAGTAATCGTATGTAATATATTTTTAAAAGATTCTTTGTTGTTTTTATCATTTTCCGGTGAATCTGATAACATAATGAATCTAAAAAAGAATTGAGTTAAATTTTTAGTTTTTTCTATAGTATATATATCTGATTGTATCATATTAGTTATAAAATCAACATCGAAATATTCATTTATATCAGTTATAGCGGTTTCATCTCTTTTAAATAGGTTGATTAAATCTGACCTAAGTTCTTTCATAACTGTATTTAATTTGTCTACTTTTTTTTCTATATATAATTCTTTTCGAATTGTATCCCAATAAGCTATTTTAAGCATATCTCTGGTATTTTTTAGAAAATGATCTGTAAACACTATTGGAACATAATTATTAAATTGCTCTAATCCCTTAAGACCCCCTATGTCTTTAATATTTTTTATTATTTTCTCCTGTTGATTTTCAATATTTGATAATATAATTTGTTGTTTGCTATTACCAGATTCACTAGATTCACCAGATTCACCAGATTCACCAGATTCACCAAAGTCGTTTCTTTTCATTAATTCTAGTTCCCAATAACTATGTGTCATATTTTGTATCATATCATTTGCATCTTGCTCCTTCCAAATATTAAATTTTCTTACAAATTTTTGATATGTTATAATGAAATTATATAAATTATGTTTGTTATGTAATTGGTTATGTAATAAATTTATACTTTTATGAAGTTCAATAGTAATTTTTTTTAAATTCTTTCTATTATCTGTTTTATTAATTTCCCCAATTACTTTATTAGAATGAAATAAAACAAGTATATAGGATAAAAATATCCTAGTGTTTTGCCGCGTTACATTTATTTCAATATCTTTACTTGGATATACTAGTTTTAAATATTCAACAATATTTTTTATAAATATATGAGAAATAAGTAAAATGTTCTTTTGTTGTATTAAATCTTTTATTTTTGTAAAGTCGCAAATATTAGATTTTTGAAAAAATAATAAATTTAACTTTGTATAATATTTATTTATTCTCCACAATGATTGGATAATTTTAGCTTTACGTTCAATAATAGACAAAACCATTATACTATCAAAAAATATTTAAAAATATAAAATTACACGAATAAATATATATTAGCATTTCATAATTTATTTGATTTAAAAAGTTCGCCATTAGTTTCATATTTTTTATTTTTTATATCTATAATATCTAATTGATTAATTAATTCATCTACTTTATTTTCTATATTATTCATATTTTTTTCATTCACTTTATAAATTTTTACCTTTTCTACAATATCTGTAAAAATATTTCCAACATCTCTTTCTTGATTATCTGAAGGATTGAAAAAACCTTCCTTTTTGTTTTTATTAAGTTTATTTTTCATGGTATTTTCTGGGAGCAAATATAAAAACATTGCTATTAAAATACCGATTATTATAAATAATAATATATTATTTGTATTATTCATATTTATAAATATACTAGATATTTTACAGAGAAAATATTCATATTAACAATAATATTTTATATTAACAATAATATTTATATTAACAAGAACTGTGTTTATTACTAATGTTCCATCTCTGATATTTCCCTAAATTACAAGGTTCAACAGATATATTTTTATTGGAATCTATAGTCAAACACTCATCTTTTGAATCATTATCAATAGGATTAATTACATAAAACGGAGTAGGGACATATTTCAACATATTAGCAGTTATTTTATGTTGTTTTAAAGGGTCGCCTTTTTCATTTTTTTTTAAAGCACCATTGTATTCTCCCAATGTTTTTATTTGAGTAGCCCTGAATAATTGTTTATTATCATTCGGCGAACACATTTTATTTATTTCAGGTAGTAAAATTGTTTCTTTAGTTTCTGGGTCCTCAGTTTTACTAACTTGTAAACATCCCTTATTAATATATACGTTAAAGGAATTTTTATTCTCTTCCTCTTCCTCTTCTACTACTATGGGTTCAACATTTAATTTATATCCAAAATTTGGATTAGAAATACTATAAATCTTATCATTTACTTGTATATCCCCAATTTGTTTTTTTAAGACATCATATTCAGTTTGCAATTTTTTTAAATTATCATCTTGAAGAGCTTGGTCTATTTGAAATTTGTATTTTTCTTTATTAAGAGGATTAGAATAAAATGTTATTATATTTTGTATTTTTTTTAAAAAATCATCCATTAATGTTTTATCAAATACTCCATTATTGTCTCCTATCAATGTTTGTAATTCCGATTCTAAATTTGATAATTCTGTTATAAATTTATCACCTTGAAAATTTTCAACAAGATTTAAAATAGCTTCATCTGTAAATTTTTTATTCATTAAATAACTATGGTATACTACTCCGACAATTACAAGTAATAATAATATTATAACTACTAGCATTTTATTATTCATTATTATGTATCTTATAATATGTTAAGAAAAATAAAAACTGTATAAAAATAAAAACTTTATAATAATATATTAAAAATTATACAAATATAGAAGTAAAATCAAAACGGTAATTAAGCTATTCTATATCTGCAATTATCATAGTAAAATTTAGATTCCATATTATTAATTTGTTCTTTCAATGTTTGAGACATATATTCATCAGCTTTGGGTAAACCTCCCTCCAATAATTGTTTTTTTAAATAATCTGAAGCTCTTTCAGATTTTTTTGATTCATTATTATTGCTCATAATAATTTGATTATCAACTAAGTTATTAGAATTGGAATTTCTTTTGTTAACATTAGAATTGTTATATGATGGTCTAGATTTATCATCAGTTCCAGTTGAAACGCTGAAGTTAGAGAATAATACAATTATAATCAAAACAAAACCTCCTAACATCATCAATGGTCTATTCATTTTTATTATAATACGAAGAAAATAAAATAAACTATTATTTTGTATTGAAAATAAATTAATATGGTGATAAACAGATATAATTAAACACCCATTGTTAATCTCATTTGAGCGGAACGGACGGGATTTGTATATTTCATCGCAGCAAACTTAGCTTCATATATTTTGGCACCCAGATTTTCTAAAAAGCTAGGTTTAATATCTTCTGGTCTTATTTCACCCTGTTCTATTTTATATTGATTTAAAATATCCCGATAAGTTTTGTGTAAATTTAAATACATTGGTAGTTCTGGAACATCTCTTAATATATTACCTATATTTAAACTTGGGGGAATAAGTGATGCATATTTAGGTAATTCATAAAACTTTAAATACATATTCAAAGCCTCTTCATTCCCTCTCAATAAATTTGTTATTAAATTAAAACCAGTTAATCCACCATCTGCACCTTTAGACGTATATTGTAAAGTTTGTAAAACATTAGCTATTTCATCTAATGCCATAGATAAATCATTTCCTGTAATAGGTTCATCTCCTTTATCCTCTAACCTTTTTAAATATGCACCACCTATTTGTGTAAGGTCCCCCGACTTTTTAAACTCAATCATTATTTGTTTTTCCTTTTGTAATCCACCTTTATTGATATGATAAAGTATTTTAGGCAAGTTTAAGGAAATGTAAAAATGTATATCATTTAATTCTTTTTTAGTTAATTTTTGTTCCGCTATATTAGATTTATTTATATGTGTTAATAATTTAATTAATTTTGGTTTATCATTTATAATTGTAAATTGTTTTAATAAATATATAAATGTTAATTCTTCATTGGAAAATTTTGATTTTATTTCTTTGTTAAGTTTCATTAAAATTTTTTTTTCTTTGTTAGTGAGTCTATTTTTTTTGGTTTTTTTAATAAAATTATTACTATTTTTTTCATATTTATTAGATTTACTAGGTTGACTAGATGTATTAATGTTTTTATTACATAATCTAAGTCGACTACCATTTTTTTTTGTTTTATTAACACTATGAGTATTCATATTACAGTGTATATTTAATAAATAAATATATATTATTTAAAATAATTTAAAAATAATCTTTCAAAATGAAAAGTATTAACTATTTTAAAATTGAATATTTAAATATTATTATTTAGTGTTTTATATTACAGTATACAATATGCCTAAAACTAAAAATATTGATAATTCACAAGTTAATCAAGAAGATGAAGACTTGAGTAAAAAGTATGAAAAGAAAACTCATCTACAACATATTAAAGATTTACCAGAAACCTATATTGGAAGTATTCAAAAAGAAAAATCAGTTCAATGGATTGTCGAACATTTGAGCCAATCTAATAATCTAAATGGGTCGAATAATATTGAACAAAATTCAGAAGACAATAATACTTTATCTGGTGATAATGGTGATAATGTTGAAAATGATGAAAATCAAGTATATGAAAATATATTGATTCCAGACGCCAATATTCTTAAAAAGATTAAAATTATTAATAAGGAAATCGAATATCCGCCTGGTTTGATGAATATTATCGAAGAAATTTTGGTAAATGCTTTTGATAATAGGAATCGTGTTCGCCAGAGGACTGAGAATGGACAAAAACGTCTAAAAAAAGTATCTCATATTAAAGTTACTGTTAATCAAGAAACAGGGACTATTAGTATTGAAAATGATGGTGAAGGTATTGATATTGCAGAACATCCTACTGAAAAGATTTACATTCCGCAAATGATTTTTGGTGAACTTTTAACTAGTGGAAACTATAATAAAAATGAGGAAAAAATCACAGGTGGAAAGAATGGATATGGTGCCAAATTGACTAATATCTTTAGTAAATATTTTAAAGTAGAAACAGTTGACCGGAAACGTAAATTGTATTTTTGTCAGGAATATCGTGATAATATGGATATTAAGGGAAAACCAAAAGTGGAAAAATATACTAAAGACCCATTTACAAGAATAACTTTCACACCAGATTATGCTAGATTTGGTATTGATGGACTATATGATAGTCTGATTTCATTAATTGAAAAACGGACATATGATATGGTTGCTTGTAGTAGTGGAGAATTGGATGTATATTTTAATGGACAGAAGGTTGATTTACCCGATTTTAATACTTATATGTCTTTGTATATTGGTTCGAGTCATTTGGTAAAACGCGTTACTCAAAAAGTAAATGACCGTTGGGAAATTGGTGCTAGTATCACCCCATCGTTTAATTTCCAACACGTATCATTTGTAAATGGTATTAACACTAATAGAGGTGGACGACATGTTGATTATATTGCTAAACAAATTAGTAAAGGTGTTGTTGATTATATTAAAAAGAAGAAGAAAATTGATGTTAAAGAACACGTTGTTAAGGATAATATGATGATATTTGTTAATAGTGTTATTGTCAATCCAAGCTTTGATAGTCAAACAAAGGAAACTCTTACAACTCCGAAAAGTAAATTTGGTAGTGAATGTGAAGTTCCTGCAAAATTTATCGAAAATCTGGCACAATCTGGATTAATGGATAGGGCAATCGCACTTAGTGAATTTAGAGATAAACAGTTGTTGACCAAGACTGATGGTAAGAAACAGAAGAGAATTTTGGATGTGGAAAAACTAGATGATGCTCGTTTGGCAGGAACAAAAAATGCTGCTAAATGCACCCTGATTCTAACTGAGGGAGATTCTGCTAAAGCCATGGCTGTTGCAGGTATCAGTGTAATTCCAAATGGTCGCGACATTTATGGAATATTTCCTCTTCGGGGTAAATTGCTTAATACTCGTGATAAAAAGGAAAAAGATGTTGCTAAAAATCAGGAAATTACCGACATTAAGAAAATTCTTGCTCTTCAAGAAGGAAAGAATTATAAAAATGCGTCAGAATTGAGATACGGACGTATTATGATTATGACAGATCAGGATGTTGACGGAAGTCATATTAAAGGACTGATTATGAACTTTCTGAGTAAATGGCCATCTTTGATGCAAATTAAAGGATTCATAACTTCTTTACTTACTCCAATTGTTAAAGTCAAAAGAGGAAAAAAACAAGTAATCAATTTCTATACTTTATCCGATTATCATAAATGGTTATCTCTAAACAATGATGGACGGGGTTGGACTAGTAAATATTATAAGGGATTGGGTACTAGCACACCCGCGGAAGCCAAAGAATATTTCAAAGACTTTAAGATAGTTGAATATAATTGGAGTGAACTTTGTGATACAACTATTGATTTGGCTTTTAATAAAGAACGTGCTGACGACCGAAAAGTTTGGTTGGCTGATTACGATTGCGACCGTATTCTAAACTTGGAACAAACGAGTGTGTCTTACTCGGATTTCATTAACAAGGAACTAATTCATTTTAGTAATGCCGACAACGAGAGAAGTATTCCTTCATTGTGTGATGGATTGAAACCATCTCAGCGGAAAATCTTATATTGTTGTAATAAACGTAATTTGCGTAATGAAATCCGAGTAGCTCAATTAGCTGGTTATGTCAGTGAACATGGTGCATATCATCATGGCGAAGCTAGTTTGCACGGAACTATTGTTGGAATGGCTCAAAATTTTACTGGTGCAAGTAATATTAATATTTTGGAACCTGTAGGTCAATTTGGTAGTCGTCTCAAAGGTGGTAAAGATAGTGCACGACCTAGGTATATTCACACACATTTGACTACCTTGTCTGACTATTTGTTTAAAAAGGTAGATAACAATATTTATAATTATACCGAAGATGATGGTCTTCAAGTCGAACCTGAATTTTATATGCC
>Ga0129342_1000099_pt1 | contig 29891 bp, 39 predicted proteins | sample CPBDNA_5_FD_94426 | JGI IMG/M metagenome (GOLD analysis project Ga0129342, IMG submission 94426) | Freshwater to marine salinity gradient microbial communities from Chesapeake Bay, USA - CPBay_Sum_15_0.2_DNA | ecosystem: Environmental > Aquatic > Marine > Coastal | place: USA: Chesapeake Bay...
AAATGATAATGAAATGTCTATCTCTCCTAATGTGGGTGCACTTAATAAATATTTGACAAGAATTCTCTCAAACAAAACCTTATCGGACATTAAAGCAAAGGGTGGAAAGTTTTTAAATGAAAAAAATCCTTTAAAAAAGCTAGCAAGAAAGATAAAAGAAAATGCACAAAATATTCTATCCCCTGGACAGCTGTTTGAAGAATTGGGTTTTAGTTATTATGGTCCAACAGATGGGCATGATATCCATTCATTAAAAACTGTTTTAAAGAATTTGAAGGAAAGGAAAGGACCAATACTCTTACATGTTATAACAAAAAAAGGCAAAGGCTATAAAATAGCTGAAAACAATCCTATCAAATACCATGGAGTATCACCTTTTAACATAAAGACTGGAACTGCGGATAAGCCCAAGTTAAGTAATACGCTTACATATACAAATATATTTTCTAAATGGATAAATCATAATGCTAAATATGATGACAATTTTGTTGCAATCACACCTGCTATGCGAGAAGGTTCAGGACTTGTTGAATTTGAAGAAAATTATCCAAAAAGATTTTTCGATGTAGGAATTGCGGAACAGCATGCTGTTACACTAGCAGCGGGTTTAGCAGTAGGCAAAATTAAACCGATTGTTGCAATCTATTCAACTTTCCTTCAGAGAGCATATGATCAATTAATACATGATGTAAATCTTCAGAATCTAAATGTAATGTTTGCAATTGACAGAGCAGGTTTAGTTGGAGCTGATGGTGAAACTCATCATGGAATATATGATATCTCATTTATGAGAATTCTTCCTAACATTGTTTTAATGTCACCTTCAAACGAGAATGAGATGTGGAAAATGTTAAATACCGCTTTGTTATATAATGGGCCTGTTGCAGTAAGGTACCCTAGAGGAAATACATGTGGCAATGAAATATTAGTAACTGATGAGGTAATTGAGATTGGCGAGTCATTGACAATTTACAAAGGCAAAAGAATAGCATTACTCGTATTTGGACATCTAATAAATAATCTTTTTGAAATTTCGATGAAGTTGTCACTTACTCTAGTAGACATGAGATTTGTAAAACCTCTAGATACAAATAAAATAGATGTTCTAGCAAAAGATCATGAATGTATCATAACCGTTGAGGATAATGTGGTTATTGGCGGTGCAGGTTCTTCTATAAATGAATATATTAATAAAAAGGGCTTGAAGATAAACACTATTAATTTAGGCGTGCCTGATAAAGTGATTTCTCACGGAAGTCAAGAAGACCTATATAGACAAATAGGATTAGACAAGAAATCATTAGAAATAAAAATAAATGAGATATACAATCAATTGACCCCAAATAAAAAAATAGTTGATTAGAATATGTTTAAATTGATAGTAAAAAAAGAATTCTCGTCTGCACATATTCTTCATGGACACCCAGGCGATTGCAAAAGGATGCATGGACATAACTGGCTTGTTGAGGCTGAAGTAAGAGGTAGTAATATCAATGAAATTGGTATGGTAATAGATTTCAAAGATATAAAAAATAATTTACAGGGTATTATCGACAAATTAGATCATCAATACCTCAATGATATTGAGCCATTTATAAATGAAAACCCTACTGCAGAAAATATTTCCAAATATATTTATAAAGAACTATCAAAAAATATTAATACTGATAATATTAAAGTCAGTGAAATTAAACTTTGGGAAACAAGCAACTCTGCAGTAACATACACCGAGTAATTATATGTCAACTTCAAAATCAAAATTAGAGATAACAAACTTACCAGATACACAAGGGCAAGCAGATACAAGAAATATGCCAATTAATAAGGTGGGTATAAAAGATATTATACACCCTATGGTAATTAAACAAAGATCTGGCAAGCAACAGTCAACAGTTGCAAATTTTAATATGTATGTAAATTTACCTCATGATTTCAAAGGTACTCATATGTCGAGATTCGTACATATACTAAATAATCATGAAGAGCAAATTACTGTTGATTCTTTCAAGAAAATGATTGATGAAATGTTATTACTATTAGAAGCTGAATCCGGTCATATTGAAATGAGATTTCCATACTTCATCAATAAAACAGCTCCAGTTTCAAAAGTACAGAGTCTGCTAGATTATACTGTTTCTCTAATTGGAGAAATAGAAGACGGTAAAACTAAATTGAAAGTAAAAGTCATGGTACCAGTAACAAGCTTATGCCCATGCTCAAAAAAGATATCTGACTATGGCGCTCATAATCAGAGATCTCATGTTACAATCACTGCTACTATAAAAGATTTTATTTGGATTGAAGAAATTATTGATATTGTTGAGAGTGAAGCCTCGTCTGAACTTTATGGTTTACTAAAAAGACCTGATGAAAAGTTTGTTACTGAGAGAGCTTATGATCATCCTAAATTTGTTGAAGATATGGTGAGGGATATAGCTGTCCACTTCAATAATGATGAAAGGATAACAGAATATGTAGTAGAGTCAGAAAATTTTGAATCAATACATAATCACTCAGCATATGCGCAGATTCATAAAATCAAAGATTAATTCTTTATCTCAGCTTAACGTATAAGCCTCTTAAAATTTCCTCAGATGCAGGGCTATCCATTTGGACAAACGAATTATTTTCAATTGTAATGAGCGTGGCTGAATTATTTTCTCCACCTAGATCAAGTTTTATAAATAATATTTCAGAAGATGATTTATTGAATATATTTGAAAAAAATCCATCATCGCGATTCTCTTTATCATTAAGAGAGATTTTAATATAGCCATCTGATTGCTTTTGATCAATGATATTTATTCCTAAGATATCTAGCGCAGTCACTACTGCAGGATATGTTCTTTCATAGATATCAGGCACATAAAGAGTTTGTAGATTATTGTCATCTGAATATATAGAAACTTGATTTCTTATACCTGTTGATTTTGCTACAATATATCCTGTCTCCCTAGCTTCATTACCTCCAAGATAAATGTACATTCGGTTTATCATTTCATTTTCAAATTCAGGATCTCTTGCCCTATTCTGCCATCTGAATTCAGAATCACCATCAGACATAAATTCTTTCCCATAATGAGTGATTAAAATATCGTAACCATCATCTTTTTTAATTAATCTCGTCTTGTAGCTATCCCTGGTCTCAGGTGAGACTAAAAGCGGGACATATCTTCCAACTACTCTTTGAATAGCTCCTAACTGAACTTCACTCAAATTCTCAAGATAATTTGTTCTCATAGAAGAGACAGTTAAATCAGAATTTACTAATAAGAACCCTTCTTGCCTCCAAAAAGTTTTTATTTTTTCCCATAAAGAAATTTTGTCTTGTGTTTTTACAGAGAGAAACATACTAGTGCCTTGTTTATATACTTTAATCCCCTCTAGCTTTGTATCTATAGTAAATAATTTTTCAATATTATTTTCAACTATCTCAGGAAGTGACAAAGAATTTTTTGTATCAGGATTATTTAGATTAGGAGGTAATATTAAATCAATTTGGCCAGAAGAATAATCTTCATTAGTTTTGTAAACTAATTTTTCATTTCTTGGGTCAGAAATAATATTTTTAGCATAGTCTGCCATGGTAGAACAGCCAGTTATTAGAAATGATATTAAAATAAAGACATATATATTTTTATTCATTTACTGCTCCGGAACCTAATAATGCCTGATTGAGTTGCTCATGATATTTTTCATCGAGCCATGTCAATGGGAGGCGTATCCCTTTCTTTATCAAACCCATTCTGTTAAGACACCATTTAACAGGTATTGGATTTGATTCACAAAATAATACATCATGTAATACATCTATTTGATCATTTAATTCAGAAGCCTTCTCTATATCTCCTTCCATAGCATACTTGCACATCATGTGCATTTGTTTTGGTACAACATTTGCTGTTACTGATATATTCCCTGAAAATCCATCGAGAAGATCACCTAGTGATGTTTTATCGTCACCTGTAAATATTTGCATGTTATCTGAACATAAACTTAGCAGTTCTTTTGAACGTTGTTTGTCTCCAGAAGCTTCCTTGATACCAACTATATTACTATGCGAGGATAAGCGATAAACAGTTTTTGGTTCCATGTCTACAGATGTTCTACCTGGGACGTTATATAATATTTGTGGTATGGAAACCTGATCCGCTATTTTCTTATAGTGTTGATACAGACCCTCTTGGGTGGGTTTATTATAATAAGGTGTCACTAGCAAACAGCCATCAGCTCCATTTTTTTTAGCACTTACAGTTAACTCTATAGCTTCTGATGTTGAATTTGCGCCCGTACCTGCAATAACAGGTATCCTTCCGTTTACCAGGTCGATAGTTGTTTTTATTACTTTGGAATGTTCATTAAAATCTAATGTTGCAGATTCTCCAGTTGTACCAACGGAGATAATTACATCAGTTAAATTATCTACATGAAATTCTATAAGTTTTTCCAGTGACTCAAAGTCTAGCGACCCATCTTCATTCATTGGAGTTGCTATCGCAACCATGCTTCCTTTAAAAATACTCATATTTAACCTGTTGCCGGCCTTTCAGGCCAAACATTCAAAATTGTATTTATTAACACTGCTAGAGGTATAGCAAAGAAAACTCCCCATATGCCCCAAACAGACCCAAAAAATAATATAGACAATAGTATAGCAAATGGATGTATGTTTACAGCGTCGGAAAACAAAATAGGAACAACTACATTTCCGTCCACAGCCTGAATTAGTAAATGTCCTATAATCACATACCAGAATTCAGAACCAAGTGCCCACTGAAAGTAAGCTACAAGAATAATAGGTATAGTCACAGCTATCATTCCAACGTATGGAATTATAACAGACAATCCACACAAAAAGCTTAGTAGTAACGAATAGTTCAAACCTAGTGCGAAAAATAAAATAAATGATAATATCCAAACAATCATAATTTCAATGAACTTACACCTTATGTAATTGCCTATTTTCAAATTTAATTCTGAATATGCCTTTCTGGTTAATTCAAGTTTCTTAGGGAAGAATCTAGCAACCCAACAGTATATTGTTTCCTTATCAAACAACATGAAAAATATCAAAATTGGAACTAGTATTGCGTACACAATTATAGCGAATAAGCCACCCGCTGAAGTTAATGAAAATGTGAAGATTGAGTTACCTACTTTTGATGTTTCTCCTTGTAAGCCAAGAAATATATTATCTATATAATCTTTTGGTATATATTCGTTTTCATCGTAAAGTCCTAAAATTAATTGTTTGCTCTTATTAAAAATTTCAGGAAGAGACTTAACAAGTAACGTGAGTTGATCAAGAAGAAGTGGTAACAGCATAAAAAGAGTTAAAATACTTATGATTAAAAATAGGAAAAAAACAACTATTACAGAAAAGTGTCTAGTTGCTGTAGTAATTTTCATTAGATGCTGAACCAAACCTTCTAACATATATGCTAAAACAATAGCCACTAAAATGGGTGCGATAGTTTGGACTATTATGTACGTCAGTATGATAGAAAATATTAATACAAGCACCAGTGAGACTTGATTAGGATCGGTAAAGTTGTCTGTGTACCAATCTTTTATTAATTTTATCATTGATTTAGTTTAACTTAATTATTGATACATATGATACATATAATCATGGTAAACTTAAATACAAAAAAAATGGTAGTTCCAAAATGAAAGCATCATCATATCCTTTGTTTACTCAAAAAAATGACCCTTCAGATGCTGAAATAATCAGTCACAAACTAATGCTTAAAGCAGGACTTATAAGACAACAGTCGACAGGACAATACAGTTTTCTACCTATAGGTTACCGTGTGTTAAAAAAAATAGAAAATATAATTAGAGATGAAATGGATTCTATCGGTGCAGCTGAAATACTCATGCCGTCAGTACAACCTTCTGAGCTCTGGCAAGAATCTGGTAGATGGGGAACTTATGGATTAGAGCTATTAAGATTAAATGATAGACATGATAGAAAATACTGTCTAGGCCCAACGTTTGAAGAAGTTATAACTGATTTGGTCAGAAAAGATTTAAATAGCTATAAACAACTACCATTAAACATGTACCAAATATCAACAAAGTTTAGAGATGAAATTAGACCAAGATTCGGCATTATGCGTGCGAGAGAATTTATCATGAAAGACGCATATTCATTTCATATTAATGAGAAATGTCTAGATAATTGGTACCAAAATTACAAGGATGCTTACAATAATATTTTTAAAAGATTACAGCTAGATTACACGATGGTGGATGCTGATAGTGGAAATATAGGTGGCAGTAAGTCAAATGAGTTTCATGTACTTGCTGAAGCAGGTGAAGATGACCTTCTAATCGATGAGAAAGGTATAGGGACTAATTTTGAAATTGCCAAAGCTAAGTATGGATCTAATGATATAGAAAAAATAGTGAATGAAAATAATTTGATACATAAAAAAGGTATTGAAGTCGGGCATATATTTAAACTTGGAGACAAATATAGTAAATCAATGGGATTATCAATTGCTGATGCTGACTTAAATGTTAATCATCTGCAAATGGGTTGTTATGGTATCGGTGTTTCAAGAATCGTAGCTGCAGCTATTGAACAAAATTACGATGAAAAAGGTATTATATGGCCAAAAAGCATAAGCCCTTTCCAATTCGCATTAATTGAAATAGACGGACATAAAAATGAATCTGTAAGATCATTTTCTAATGAGATATATCAAGCTATGAAAAGGAATAGTGTTGAAATAATACTAGATGATAGAAATGCAAAACTTGGCAATAAGCTTCATGATTGGGAATTAATGGGTGTGCCCAACATTGCTATTATTGGAAAAAAAGAAGCGCAGAATAATATAGTTACTTTCAAGAAACGTAGCGGTTCAGAAAAAGAGAGTTTAAGTGCTGATCAGTTAATATCAAAATTAGATACAGATTAATCTAGAAACCTATAGTTGTCTTTTTGTTTCTCATATTGCTCTAAAGCCATATTTGCTTCATTAAGTGCTTTTTTTGCTAGAGTGATTGATTTTTTAAAATCTCTCTTTTTATGAGCTTCTTTTGCACTTTTAATTATCTTCTTTGTATCTCTCCAAGGGTTTTTTACTTTAACTACTTTTTTATAATTAGTTTCAGCCTGCTTTATGTACTTTGATGATGTGGGTTCATCATAAACATCTGCACTATAACTTACCACTGGAGTCATCATAATCAGGACAAGAAATATAAAGAGTGCTTTCATTGGTTAATCTCCAAAAATTTAATATCTAATTCTTCTCTGTAGCCAACTACCCATAAACCTCTGCTACGTGCGTGACTCTCAGCTTTCCTTTTGGAGTCGAGAGAAATATTGCTATATATTATGATACTTTGTCCAGGCAAAATCAAATCAGCATCATAAATTCTATCAGCATTATTTTTAAATATATTTGGCCAATAATAGGGATTACTATAATATTTTTGTGATAATGACCACAATGTGTCACCAAATTTGACATTATGATATATGTATTTTGTTTTATCTGCTTGTATAGATGAGAATTTTGATGTGCCCGATATTTCTGCAACATGCGATGAGCAAGCAACTAATGTTAAAAGACAGATTATCGAAAAAATTTTAAAACTATTCTTTTTAGTGCTCATTACGGGTATTCTATTTATATGAAAGATATTCTAATTCTATATTACTCAAAAAATGATTCAACTAAAAGATTGGCACGCGTTATTGCGAGAGGCATAGAATCGGTCGCAGATACATCTGCAGTAATCAGGACTGTGAAATCATATCATTACAAGGATAATGATGATCTTCTTGTATCAAAACAAGATTTAAAATCTTGCTCAGGAATGATTTTAGGTAGTCCAACTCACTTTGGTAACATGGCAGCACCATTAAAAGAATTTCTAGATAGCACAACAGAAGAGTGGCTAAATAATACTCTAGAAAATAAACTAGGCGGAGTATTCACATCAACTTCAAGCCTTCATGGTGGCCAAGAAACTACTCTTCTGAGCATGATGTTACCTTTGTTGCATCATGGTATGATTTTAGCTGGTGTTCCTTATAGCGAAAAAGCATTGACTTCTACAACATCTGGCGGAACACCTTATGGTCCATCACATGTATCTCATAATCAAAAAAGCGAACTGAGCGAAGATGAAAAACAAATATGTCTTACGTATGGTAAAAGATTTGCAAATATTATAAAAAATATGAATTCTTAGTTTGCATGTAAACTAATAGCTTTTTTAATAAAAGGTATTGTTACTCTTCTCTTCATCGATAATGAGACATGGTCAAGAGTCTTTATAAATGCACATAAAAAATATAAGTCTCTGCTACAATTGTTGATAATATAATTAAGAACTTTTTCTGATACTTCAAGCCCTCTATCAGAGCAGTAGGACATCATAATTTCTATTTTTTCCTCATCATTGAGATCTTTAATATTGAAAATCTTATCTGAAATTAGTCGAGATGATAAATCATTAAGTTTTAAATTACATTTATCAATGTCTTTTGTGGAGGTTACTACAGCTGAAGTATTATTTAATATCTGGTTATTGATAAGTGAAAATATTTTTTCTTCACAATCATTTTCCAGTATTATCTTATCTAAATTATCAATAATTATGAGATCATATTCAGCATGACAATCTATGTTGTCTAATTGAGTATTTTCATTGATATTTAAGTAATGGCCTAAATCTGAATGAGTTAAGGCTTCGCAAATATGAGACTTACCAGATGATTTCTCTCCATATATAAGTATTAGCTGTTTATCTTTGTTTATATTTAAAAGAGAAGTATATAAATCAAGATTATTGCCCACTATAAAATTAGAAAATGTTTTCTTTGTGTAGAATCCAAAACTTATTGGTATTTGATCATATACAAGGTCTTGAGTCATTTCAGTATCTATAGTAATTTCTTTGAGATATAATTATAACCTATCTGATGCTATGAATAATAAGCAAATACATAAAATTAATTATAAGGACTCTGGAGTAAATATCGAAAAGGCAGATAAACTCATAGACTCCATTAAAACTTCACATAAAAAAAACAATAAGAATATACTGTCAGGTATTGGGGGTTTTTCAAGCCTCTATAAGATTGATGAGAAGATAAAAAATCCAGTTATAGTTTCTGGTACCGATGGAGTCGGGACTAAGTTAAAAATTGCAAATAAATTAAACATCCATAAATATATTGGACAAGACCTTGTAGCAATGTGCGTAAATGATGTGATAACCAGTGGTGCTCAGCCATTGTTCTTCCTAGATTATCTAGCAACAAGCAAAATAGATCTAAGTATTCATAAGACTGTACTAAAAAGCATAAAGAAAGCTTGTGAGGACTGTGAAATGACACTAATAGGTGGCGAAACTGCTGAGATGCCAGGAATGTATAATAATAAAGAATATGATTTGGCTGGATTCTGTGTTGGTATTGTTTCAGAAAAAAAAATAATCAATAACAAAAAAGTTAAAGAAGGAGATTTGATATTAGGTATAAAATCAAGTGGATTTCATTCTAACGGCTATTCACTTATAAATAAATTAATTGAAAAGGGCAGATTAAAGTTAAAAGATAGTTTAAATAATACTAAAATAAGTTCTCTTTTAATCAAACCAACGAGATTATATGTAAATATAATTAAAGAATTGATGAAAAAAATTGAAATAAACGCTTTAGCTCATATCACAGGAGGAGGTATAACTGATAATGTACCTAGGGTCATACCCGATGAACTTGCGGCTTGCATAAATCTTCATTCTCTCAAAATTCCTAAATCATTTAGATATATTCAAGAGTTATCAAAAATAAGTGATGAAGAAATACTAAAAACATTTAACTGTGGTATTGGGATGGTTGTAATTATCAATAAAAAATATCTATCAACAGCTCATAACTTATTAAATATAAATAAAGAAAAATATAAAGTTTTAGGTCAGATTATAAAAAAACCAGAAAATTCTAAAATAATATATGTCGATTAAAAAATGTGTAGTGCTCTTCTCCGGTGCCGGTTCCAATTTAGAGAATCTTTTAAATCAACAGAACGCATTAAAACATAAACTTAAATATATACATGCATTTACTGACAACTGTAATGCGGGCGGTATTAATGTGTGTAAAAAATTTAAGCTTCCAGTGTCAATTGGTAAAAAAGAGAATATAAATAAAGATCTTCAAAGCTTCCTCTTTAATATCAAGCCGGATTTAATAATATTATCAGGTTATATGAAAATTATACCACCACATATTGTGGATAATTACGTTGGGAAGATTATTAATTTACATCCTTCATTATTGCCTAAATATCCAGGACTTAATACATATGAGAAAGTAATTTCAAATAATGATAAATATCATGGTGCAACAGTTCATTTTGTTACAAAAGCACTAGATCAAGGACCCATTATCTTGCAAGGTAAGTTTTCAGTTAATGAACAAATGACAAGGCAAGACTTGGAAAGGTTAACACACAAAGCAGAGTATTCTATCTTTCCAGTAGCAGTTGAATGGTTTGCTAATGATTTGCTCAAATATAATGGTAATAATATAATTTTAAAAGATGAGGACATTCATTCACCAATCACTTATATGATAAACCTCAATGATTGATAATTTTTTTTCCAAATGTTTTAAGTGTTTGATAGTAAGCATTTTATTTACAGAAATATCTATTTCTGCACCAAAAGTATATAGTGCTATATATAGCCTTAAAAAAGGTGGCATAGAATTTGCTCGTTCAAAACATGATCTTAGCTATAACTCTAATTCGGATGAGTGGTGCATAACTTCCTTTAGTTATACAGTTGGTATTTTTAGCATTAAAAAAGATGACAGAAATGAAACTAGTTGTTTTAAATACAATAAAAATAACCATCTTGATGCAATAAATAGTAATTTTAGTTCTAATGATTTTGTAAGAACAAATGCCTACACGTATAATAGAACCATAGGTACAAAGAGCCATACTGTTGAGGTAAAAAGAATTGATGATAGTTTAGTTACAATAATAGATGGCACGCCTTCAATGAAAAAGAGTTATGCAAGCATTGATAGATTGGTAGCGCAGCTATTTGGCTATACTTTCAAAAAGATACAAGTAAACGACAAAGGAAGAGAGCGGCAATATGATTTTAAAATAATTAGAAAAGAAACTATATCAACAATTTTTGGAAAAACAGAATCGATAGTAGTTAGTAAAAATATTAATGAGAGTAAAAGAAGTACCCTGACATGGTATTCAATAAATAACGATTATATTCCCGTAGTAGTAGAGCAATATAGAATTAATGAACATAAATTTACTGCTACCTTAATAGAGTTTCAAGACTAATTATTTTTTTCGTGTTTTAAGTCTTAATGAATTAATTTTTATAAAGCCTTCGGCATCTCTTTGGTCATAAGCGCCTGAATCATTTTCAAATGTAGACAAGTCCTCTGAATATAATGAATTTGGGGATCTTCTGCCTTCGATTATAACGTTTCCTCTGAATAGTTTAACTTTTACGTCGCCTGAAACTTTGTTTTGAGATTTATCTATCAAACCTTGTAATGATTCTCTTTCTGGACTGAACCAATAGCCGTTATATATGAGTCTTGAATATCTATTAGTTAAATCCTCTTTTAAATGTAACATTTCTCTATCAAGGGTGATTGATTCCATTGCTTTATGAGCTTTAAAATAAATAGTTCCGCCAGGTGTCTCATAACAGCCTCTGGATTTAATTCCAACGTATCTGTTCTCAACAATATCGTCTCTGCCTATTCCATGATTACCTGCTAGTACATTAAGTTCATTTAATATTTTGGAAGGATTCATTTTTTTTCCATTAATAGCAGAAACATCCCCTTTATCAAAAGATAATGTAATTGTTTGAGGTTTTGACTTACTCTTTTCGATAGATTTTGTTCTCAACCACATTGACTCCTCTGGTTTTTTCCAAGGATCTTCAAGAATGCCACCTTCATAAGAGGTATGTAAAATATTAGCATCCATCGAATAAGGACTTTTTTTACCTTTATCAAAATCAACAGCAATTTTATGCTTCTTTGCATAAGCCATCAAATCAGATCTAGATACAAAATTCCATTCTCGCCAAGGAGCAATGACTTTTATTTTTGGGTTAAGCGCATATGCAGCCAATTCAAATCTTACTTGATCGTTCCCTTTTCCTGTCGCGCCATGGCATATATATTCCGCTTTTTCTTTTTTGGCTATTTCAATAAGTCTTTTGCTTATTAATGGACGTGCAATTGATGTCCCTAGAAAGTACTCTCCTTCATAAATAGCATTTGCTCTAAACATAGGATAGACATAGTTTGTTACAAAATCTTCTCTTAAATCCTCTATGTATATTTTTTTTATTCCAAGTTTTTTAGCTTTAGCTTTAGCATCTCGAGTTTCCTCGCCTTGACCAATATCAGCAGTAAATGTGATAACTTCAAGATCATAATGTTCCATTAGCCATTTAGCTATGACAGATGTATCTAAACCACCTGAGTATGCGAGAACAACTTTTTTAGACTTCACTGTTATTATCTGTTTGGTTAGTCTCAGGTTCTACCCATCTAAAACCTTTATCTGTAGATTCTTTTTTCCAAAAAGGCGCTTCAGATTTTAATGATTCCATGATTTGTCTTGTTGCCTCAAATGCTTCATCTCTGTGCTCAGACCATGTTGCAACTAAAACTATAGGATCTGATGGAGTCACTAGACCCACTCTATGTAAAACTATTGAATCAATAATTTTAAATTTTTTAGTAGAACTATCAATAATTTTCTCAAGATATGATTCAGTCATATCAGGGTAATGTTGTAGTTCCATAGATTTAATGGTATCTCCAGAATTGATATCTCTCATAGTTCCTAAAAATACGCTACATGCCCCTATGTTTGTTCTCTCTTTTAATTGTGACCTTTTATATTCGACTAGCTTTTGCCATGGATCAAACTCTTCATTTATAATTTCAATATACATTTTTAACCACCTGTTACTGGGGGGAAGAATGCAATTTCATCATGATCTTGAAGAAGATAATTCATATCTACGTATTCATGATTTACTGCAACCATCACTTTTCCAGTGTATTTTATATCTTTTGAAACATCTGACCAAACATCATCAGCAGTAACTCCTGGCTGAATATTTATTTTTTCAGAGGCTTTTCCTATCGCATCACTGATACTTGCAAAGTATTTTACTACAATTACCATTATTATCAGTGAATGATACATTTATGTCACATTAAACTCAAATTTAAATATTTTCTATCTCTGAGATTTGCGAGCTTTATTACCTAAGATTACCCCAAAAAGAATACTTGTATAACATATTAATAGATATAGCCATTCCCCATCATTAATAAGAGGGTATATTGGAATAAGCGGAAAGAACATTGCTGTACCAATCAAACCAATAGTGATGTGAAAAATGCCATAATCTGGAAATGTTTGTGAGAGTATTTGAAAACTTACAAGTAATGAAATAACCATTGCTATCACATAAAAGATATATGAAAGTATTTTTAGCAAATTAACCCCCGATATAAGACATTTCGACTTTAGGTGAATCTTTTTTTTGCATAAATCTTACCTCTGAATATCTGTCTGACCTTTTTGACCATAAATTATAAAAATAATCTAAAATAGCTTGATCACTCTGATTCTTTCTAATTATTTTTTTTATATCATGACCTTCTGTTGCAAATAGGCAAGTATACATTTTACCATCCACAGATAGTCTCGCCCTGTTACAGTCATTGCAAAATGGTTCTGTAATTGAAGAGATAAATCCAACAGATGAACTTGTATTTTTCAATGCCCATTTTTTGGATGTCGATGATTTATCAGTTTTTATAGCTGACAATTCATATTTAGAATTGATGAGTTCATATAATTCTTGAGATGGAATGATTTTACTAAAATTCCAGTCGTTCGATTCACCCACATCCATGTATTCAATAAATCTAATTTCAGATCTTAAAGTACTTATCTTGTTTACAATATCAAGAACTTCATTATCATTTATATCTTTAATTACAACAGTATTGGTTTTAACAGTAGTAAAGTATTTTTCTATTCCAGTTAAAACCATATCAAGATCAAAATGTTTTTTTGTTCCATTAATCTTAGTAGTCTTTTTGGGATCTAAGGTATCAAGACTAAGAGTGATAGAATCTAAACCTGAAGATTTTAACTGTTTAAGTTTGCTATCCGTAAGTAAAGATCCATTAGTAGTCATACTAACATTATCAATTCCTGATTCAGTCTTTAGTTTATAGACTAATTTATCAATGTTTTTTCTCAGTAAAGGCTCGCCTCCTGTAATTCTTAATTTTCTTAGACCTATTGTTTTAAGAATGGAACAGAGATGTATTATCTCCTCATATGAAAGTATTTTATTTTGTGCTATGTAACTGTAGTTATTATTAAAAACCTCCGAGGGCATGCAATAACTGCATCTGTAATTACAACGATCAGTTACTGATATTCTGAGATATTCAAATTTTCGAGATAACATGTCACTAAAGGTCTTTTTATTCACAATGGACACACTTTTTGTCTTTGTTAATTTTTATAGTCTTGAAATCATTATTTTTTAAATCTATTAAAAAGAGTTTACTGTCAAAATTATTACCAAAATTACAAATGAACTTTATGCATTCATTAGCTAAAACTGTTCCCACAAACCCAGCTACACTTCCAAGGATCCCTGTATCTACACATGATCCTGAAGTTGCAGGTAAATCAGGATATAAGCAGCGATAACAAGGAGCTGTGTCTAAATCATTTCTAAATAGTGCAACTTGTCCTTCAAATTTAAGCGCCGCCCCTGTAATTAGGGGAATCTTATTTAATAACGCTATTTGATTGATAATAGTTCTCGTTTCAAAGTTGTCAGTGCAGTCTATGATGATGTCATATGTTTTTATAAATCTATCATTAAAATCTTTGTCAATTTTAATATATTTTGTGTTGACAGATACTTCAGAATTAAACTTCAAAAGTCTTTGTTTCGCTGCATCAACTTTTCTTTTATCTATATCAGTTTCTGTAAATAATGTTTGCCTATTTAGATTAGACAGTGAGACATCATCGTGATCTACGAGTAGCATAGTGCCAATACCAGATGACACTAGATAAGTTGCAGCGGGACATCCCAAGCCACCTAAACCAATTATTGCAATTTTTGCGTTACTAAGAAGATTTTGTCCATTAATGTCAATTTCAGGGAGTACAATTTGTCTGTTGTATCTGAGTAATTGATTGTCAGTTAGATCAGCCTTTGTTTTTTTGGCTTGCATTAAATTTATCCAATTGTTCTTTGGTGGCCTCTTTTTGAAATTTCTCTTTATACTCTTTGTAAGGCATACCATACACTAAAGCTCTAGCATCATCATAAGATAATTCATTTCCTAGTGCAGATGACTCAGATACGTACCATTTTGATATACAATTTCTACAAAAGTTTGCTAGGTTCATTAGGTCTATGTTTTGTACATCAGGATTATCCTGCAAATGCTTTATAATCCTTCTGAACGTTGCTGCTTCAATTTCAGTTTTTTTATCCATAATCTTATTCTACTATATATAGTGCTATCTATAAATAATTTAACGGGTTGAATTAGCTAATTTTATGCCAGATAAAATTATTAATAGGCCGAAAATATAGTTCCAACTAAAATCATCATTAAGAATTAAAATACCAAAGAGTATTGCCCATAGAGGTATTAAAAAATTCATAATTGATAGAAATGAAGCTCCAGCTGTCTGCAATATTTGAAAATATATTATCGTTGCAATAGCAGTACAAAGAATACCTAATAGCAAAATATTATAATTTACAAGGAGCATAGGAATACTAACATTACTTTCATCAATGAATATGAGGTAAATTAACATAAAGAAGGTAGCAAATAGAATTGTACCTGTAGATGCGCTCACTGGATCTGTCATTTTATACTTCTTTCCATATATTGCTGCAATAGAATAAAGTGTAGATCCCAACATAACTTGAAGCTGAGATATCAAAGTTTTACTAAAAGAATTATTTATGAATAAGTCTTCTCTATAAATTAAAATGAATACTCCAAAAAAAGAAATCAAAAATCCAATAAATTTTTGTTGATTTATTTTCTCATCTACTAGAAAAAAATGGGACAAAAGTATAGTTGTTATTGGCATAGTTGCCATAAGTATACCTGCCATAGCACTGTCAATATTTCTCTGTCCATTTATTATTGCAATAAACGGTATCACTATACCTACAAGACTCATGAACAGGTAATAATTAAGTTGCGATAAATTAAATGAGAATCTTTTATAGATGAAATAAATAAGAACAATTAGAAAAGCTGAACCAACAATCAGACGCCCTGCCACAATCACCTCTGGTGTATATATATCAAGAGCTATTTTGTTTAGCGTGAAAGCCCCGCCCCATATTGCAGAGAGTAAAATCAGAAGGAACCAGTTAGTTTTAAATAAATTCATGTTAATATTAGTAGTATAAGCGTATGAAGATTTTATCTATAAATGTTTCTGAACCACAAAAGGTTATTTTTAATGGTAAAGAGCTTATCACAAGTATTTATAAAAAACCTGTAAGTAACTTAGTTCATGTGTCATCTCAAGGTATAGATGGTGATAGACAAGCTGATTTAACAGTACATGGTGGTTATGATAAAGCAGTTTATGCCTACTCCCATGCGCACTATAAAACATGGGCAACTGAAATGAAAAAAGAATTTAATGAATATGGCCTCGTTGGCGAAAACCTCACAATAGATGACTTTAATGAGAGTGAGATTAATATCGGCGACCAATTCAAAATTAATGAATGTATACTTCAAGTTAGTCAGCCACGTATACCATGTTATAAAATTGGAATTAAGATGAATAGTAGAGATTTTCCAAAAATGTTCTCACAATCTGGCTTACTTGGCAGTTACCTTCGAGTTATTAAAGATGGAGATATTACTGCGGGTGATGAAATACAAAAAATACATGATGAAGAAAATTCAATGTCACTAAAAGATATTGCAAACATTCTTTTTGTTGATATAAAAAATATAGAGCTTATGAAAAAAGCATTAAACATCGATACTCTTACTGAAGAAATTAAGGAGAAGTTTAGAGAAAGATTAATGAAGTTAGGAGATTTTTCATCTTTGTAAATAATGATTAAACGTCAAAATTTAAAAATACTAAAAAATCATGAAACATCTATATCATGTGATGGAGATAGTGTTAGCGGAAGGCATCCAAAAATTTTCCTTACATTGAAAGATGGGAGTGCAGAATGCTATTACTGTGGTAAACTATTTGTCACTGAAGATACTCATGAAAAGTATCTCAGCAAAGCTAGGAAAAACTTTAAGAAAAATAAAAAAAATGTTTAAAAAAAGAGAAACTATTAAGCAAGTTGAAGAAGGTAATGATTTAGCACCTAAGTTTGATGCAAATGGGTTTATTCCCGTTGTTACTACAGATGTTGATTCAGGAATTGTTCTGATGCACGCATATATGAATAATGAAGCATTGAAAAAGACAATCACAACAAAAGAGGCTCATTATTATAGTAGAAGTAGAAAATGTCTGTGGCATAAAGGAGCAACAAGCGGTTTAATCCAAGATGTAAAAAATATATATATAGATGATGATCAAGATTGTATTTGGCTTAATGTGGTTGTTAGAGGTAAGGCAAGTTGCCATGTCGGATATAAATCATGTTTTTATCGAGAAATAAATCTAGAATCCGAACAGCTTGAACTAAAGTTTATAGAAGACGAAAAAATATTTGATCCTGATGAAGTCTATGGAGACGCTCCCAATCCAACAATCTTATAAGTTCAAGTTTCTTATAAAAAAGTTTGCCAGCATTCCAGTTATGTACAACGTGATAGCTAAATAAACCACACCAAATGACATTGAAGAGAAAAAGTATAAGATAGATGGAATTGGGCTATACTGAGAAAAGTATCCATGTGTGAAATGGATAAATATTAATAGCGGAACTGAAATTAAAGCCCCATGAAGAACATTATTGATTATATTTTTTAAATAACTCATAAACTATTTATTATGCCTAAAATCAGTATAACAAAAAAAACAGCTTGGTCACTTATTTTAAAAATTAATAAAGATACTCCGCGTGTCATAAAGAATATATTAACTATTAATGAAAAGATTGATAAAAATAATATTTTTATATCCTATGATCTTAAAAAGAATTTAATTAAAGAATCAAACGTTCTTATAAATAAGTATGCAGAAAACTTATTTAAAATTTTTTTACCAATTATATCTAATCACAAAAAAAACCAATATATAGCTCATATTGCTCAATCTCTTGATGGGTACATTGCAACTCAAAGCGGAGAATCCAAATATATAAGTGGTAAGGAAAATCTTCAACATATACATATGCTCAGAGCTATATCAGATTTTATAATAGTGGGAGCAAACACTTACATTGAGGACAAACCTAAACTTACAACAAGATTAGTTAAAGGGAATAGTCCAAAGATTTTTGTATTTGATCCTAAGGGAATTATTAAGAAAAAAGATTTGAAGTCCAATATAACTCATCTATCAGGTGATCTTAAGTTAATGACTCAATTATTGAAATCGAGAAAAAGAACGCTAGTCTATATAGAAGGTGGAGGTAAAACGATATCTTATTTTATCAAAAAGAATCTACTTGATAAGCTGCATGTATGTTTATGCCCAATCATATTAGGAGGTGGGAGACCTTCTTTTATTGAAGATAGATATATTAAGTTATCAGCTGTAAAATCTTATAAACCAGATCATTACCGCATGGGTGAGGATATATTATTTGATATAAATATTAATTAGATTTCTTATTAATTAGAAAATACAGTCCAGGGACAGAACATATTAAATTAGTCAAACCATAGACAATAGCTACTGTAACACTTGCAGATACTGATAATCCAAGAAGAAATGAAACAGCTAAAGCTGCTGTTTCCCTTACTCCCCATCCGCCAATACTAACAGGCAAAGTCATAGAAAATAAAACTAGTGGGGCAAAAACAAAGAAGCTTACAATATCAATATTTAGTTCTAATGCCAGAGCACAAATAATATATGTAGTTATATAGGTGATAACAATTATTAATGACAAAAAGAAATGTTTATAAAATAGTTTACCGCTAAAAATATACTTAAAGTTATTTATATACTTGCTTTTTAAATTAAATTTAAAAAATAGTTTTATTAATAATATTAATATTATGATTAAAGTTAGAGTATAGAAAAATGCTTCATATTTTTTATTAATAAAAAAAAGAAATGCCAAGGATAGAATAAAAGTAACTAATAATGAGACCTGTCCTGATAGGCGCTCAAAGATAACTGATTGAAATGATTTTAAGAAGTCTCCTTTTTCATCGTTTACTTTTATATTCATCGTTCGATAAATATCTCCAAGAATCCCTGTGGGAAGTATGTTATTTAAAAAACCTGAAATGTAATAAAACTTGATTGCGTCTAGATAATCAATTTTAGATTTTGTATTTGAAGCTATAAAGTGCCACCTCCATGCAGAGAGTAAGTATTGGGAAATACTAAGAAGAATAACTAGAGGTAAATAAATTAAGTTGATATTTTTTATTATTAGCTGAATTTCACTGCCATAGCTAAATAATACATATGACATTAAAAATATAGATATAATGTATTTGGTCAGCCTCTTCACTTTTGTTGTATCAAAATATCATTATGTCCAACATATAAACTGATTTTTTTATTTTCTATCTCATACTTTTTTTGTTCATGCCATAACTTCAATATGTTTCTATCTATTCCTTCCATATGAAACAGAGATTTCTTAGTATCTAAGATATATCTTTTCATGAATATTTTATCTTTCTCTGAAAGATTTTTAATTACCCAAGGCGAGTTTTTAATTGTAACTGTGAGATCTGCTTTGTTTGCTTTGTTTGAAATGTATTCTATTGATTTAGAGCCTAAAGCTAATCCAAACCCCTTATCTGATCTTTGATGATTATTAAAAAATGATAAGATATATTTATCCATTGTATTAGAGGGAGTCCACTTAACTTTACCATTGAAACAAAGAGATAAATATAAGGGGCAATCACTTTGTACTTTCTTTAATAGATTATTAATTGTTGATTTTGACATAAGATCTAAAACTGCTGAAAAACTTATTAAGTGATACTTATCATTGTTATGTTTATATTTATTACAATCATTTTTTTTTATTTCTACTTTTGATACTGTATCTTCATTTTTTTTAATTATTAGATCAAGATTGTTCGTATTAGATCTAATTTTATGTGATGGCTTTATAACAGACCTGATATTTTTTTTTATCTTTTTGAGAAGTTTAGTATCATAATCGACCAGTACATATTTTTTATAATTAATATTATTTTTAATCAACCAGGCTAAAAAACTTCCAGATCCGCAATATAAATCTAGAAGATTGATTTTCTGAGTTTTAGAAACTGTACTTAGGTATTCAATTAACAGACCACTGCGAGCTTGCATATCATATGCTTGTCTCATTTCTATCCACGATGGGCTAAATTTATTATCCATATAATACCTTCTTAAAAGAATGACCAACATCTTTCCATGTCTTGAATTTAGTTCTTTTTTTTGTATAAGAGGATTCAGTAATAGCAGAAACAATAGATTTTATATTATTCAGGTTTACATATTTCCTATTCAAACCAACTAAGTTTTCTCTAAAAACAGGTATGTCAGAAACAACTAACGGTAAACCCAAAGCTGAACTTTCAATATTTGCCATACCATATCCCTCATACCTACTAAGGCACAGATACACATTAGCTTTTTTAAGATAATCAATTAAAATATTTATATCTTGAATACATTCAATAAACTTAATCCTGCTATTGAGTCCATACTTATCTATCAGAGAAGTGAGATATAAAAAATAAGAACTTTTTTGATCATTTTTACCTATAATCGTAAGAGTCCATTTATCATCCATATACTTTAATGCTTCAATAGAAGTTTCTAGATTTTTTCTAGGAATGACTGATCCAGTAGTAATGATATTATATTTTTGTTGTGTTGGAATACTCTCATCATTATTATAAAAAATATTATCAACACCTGGACTAATAACCTTTATATCTATATTTTTATTTAATATTTTCTTTATTACCCGTTTCATAGCTTTACTAACCGTAATAATTTTGCTAGCAGCGGAGAATATTTGCTTCTCTTTCAATTTAATAAAAATATCTCCATATTGATTATTTTCATACGATACTGGATGATGGATAAGTAAAATTACTTTAAATTTCTTGGATAATATTTTTGACAGATGATTAATGTGAGATGCAATCAAACCGTCTATTATTATGGTGGACTTATTGGGTATTATATTTAGATTAAAGAATATTTTCTCTAATCTCATTCTAGTTTGTGTTACAGGAATATTTATAAGTTTACATCTATGTGAGTTGAGGTACTGAAGGACTTTTAAATCATATTTGTTACCGCCAGAAATGGTTGTAAGATCAGGAGTAATAAAATAATTCACTTTAAATTTTTTTTAAAAATGAAGCTGATGCTAAATGATTTTCTTTTAAATTAATTTTTATAGAATGAATTTTATGTAATGGATAATCAATTTTATCTAACTCTGCATAGATATCATCCGCAAATTGTTTAGCCATATATTCTGTAGTAGTAATCTCACCATTAAATTTATCTAAATCATCTAGATTCTTATAATTATATTGCTCGATAACTTGTTTGAGAATTTTAGTAATAAGTCCAATATCGATAATCACATTTTTTTCAATAAGCGTAAATGATGAAATAGTAAGTTCAATAACATAGGTGACTCCATGAAGATTTTTTGCAGGACCAAAAAATTCATCATTTAAACTATGCGCAATAAAACAATAATCTTTGATTTTTAATTCATACATTTAATATTTCACAACTTTACATAAGCCTTTTGGATTTCCTTTTTTAAAAAATACAGGAAGATCACTTAAGGACAATTCATTATTATCAATTAGAATATCTAACTTATCATCCTTTAACATTTTTAATGCTAAAAGTCTTCTATCAAGATTATTCCATTTTTTTGATTTATAAGATGTGATATTGCCAACTTGAGAAAATATTAACTCCAGTCTTCTAGAAAAACAATTTTCTCCCATTTTAATCTTGGCTTGCTGTTTACCATACCAACTCAAAATACAAATCTTCGTCTCAAGAGGTGAATTGTTAATTATCTCGTCTAGAACATCGACAGAACCTGAACATTCATAGACGATATCTGGATCTTTGATATGATCTAGGTTTTTTTTATAAGTAATACCAAATGCACTACAAAGTTTCTTCTTTTTAGTATCTCTATCGATTACAGTTACATCTATACCGAAAGTATTTTTTAATACATAAGCCATTAAAAGCCCAACTATGCCTGCTCCTATCACAAAAGTTTTATCACCTATCGAAGGTTTTGAATCCCACATTGCGTTAATAGCAGTTTCCATATTAGCTGTAAGTAATGCTCTCTTAATTGGTATTTCATTAGGTATGAGCGTTATCAAAGATGAACTAATTTTATAAATAGATTGATGCGGAAACATAGTGTAGACATTTTTATCAATAAGTTTTTTTGGCCCTTCAATAATCTTTCCTACACTTAAGTAACCATATTTGACAGAACCATTAAATTCACCAACTTGATGCGGTGCTTTCATAAAATTATATTGATTCCTGGGTACTTGTGAATCAAAAACTATTTTTTCAGTACCATAACTTACTCCTGAATATATAGCTTGAACTACGACATCATTATCTGCAAGTTCGGAATCAATTATCTCTTTTCTTATTGTCCCTTTTTTATTAGATACCCAAAATGATTGTGATGTATACTGTTTCATGGATGAATTATAGCAAATTTACATTATCTACGTATACATACATTCAGCTAATTATAATTAATTTAGCATTGTTACTTATTTTGATAATTTCTTTGACAAAAGAAGATCTATTATTATCTATAATTTATAAATCAGTAGTAATATATTCAATTATATTTAGTTTATTTATTTTCTTTTTTAGAAAAATGAATATTTTTATAAATATACCAAATTTAACTACCAACTATAGGTTGATTATTAATAGTTTCATTTTAGTGATTGTGGTTAATTTAGTGCACTATGATCTTAATTTACTTCTAACGCTTTGCTTGATCAGTTTATTTCTTGATGGTATGGATGGATTGATATCAAGATATTTAAATCAAAGTACAAAGTTTGGTGAAATTTTTGACCAAGAAGTTGATAATCTTTTGATACTGATTCTCAGCTTCTCGCTAGTGTATAATTATAATTATAACTTATTAATCTTGATTATACCTTTTTATAGATACATATTCTTAATTTTGATGAGATATAATTATATAGGTAAGCAAAAGCTTCTAGAATCTTTTTTTCGAAAAATGACATGCGTTTTAGTTATAATTGCTCTATTGCTTTGTAATTATTTTTATACTAATAATTTAATTATAAATTTATATTATATAAGTATACTATTGATTACATACTCTTTTTCTAGAGATATGGTCTGGTTATATAGGAGGAAAAATGTTTAAAAAAATTATCATATTATTATTGATACCGATAATTGTATTTGGATCAGAGGATAAATATGTTATCGATAAAACGCACTTTTCTGTTGGATTTCTTGTTGAACATGTAGGATACGCTAAAACGCTTGGTATGTTTAGAGAAATAGATGGTAGTTATACCCATGACTTAGAAAATAATAAAATCAATGATATAAAAATTGTTATCAATACAAACAGTGTATTTACAAATCATGACAAAAGAGATAAACATCTGATGAGCCCTGATTTTTTAGATGTTGAAAAACATCCAGAGATGATATTTGTGGCAAATAATATCAATATTAATAAAAATGAAACGCTTATAAATGGCTCATTGACTTTATTAGGTGTGACTAAACCTCTGACGCTCAAAGGAAAAATTAATAAAATTGGAAAATATCCTTTTGGCGGTCTTATAAAGCCCTACGTCATGGGTATCTCAGCTAGAGGGATTATAAAAAGATCAGATCATGGAATGATGTATGCCCTTAAAGATAATCTTGTAGGTGATGATATAGAATTAATTATTGAGTTTGAAGCAAGAAGACAATAATGTCTTTAGAATCTCCTATCATTTCGCAGCAATTAAAGAATTACATTAATTCGGTTGGCTACAATGAATCAGAACTTCTTAAAAAGAATCGTGAAGAAACAAAAAAGTTTGGTGCATTATCAATAATGCAAATCGGAGCAGCTCAAGGTGCTCTTTTATCCATAATTTGTAAATTATCTAAGTTTAAAAATTGTTTAGAGATAGGAGTATTTACTGGTTATAGTTCGTTGTGTATAGGCACATCAATACCTGCTAAATCTAAACTAACATGTATAGATAACAATGAAGAATATACAAACATTGCAAAACGGTACTGGGATGAGGCAAAAATTGAACATAAAATAAACTTATTTACCGGCAGTGCAATTGCTGTTCTTGATAAATTGATTGAAGATAATAACGAAAAGTTTGATTTTGCTTTTATCGATGCAGATAAATCAAATTATGTCTCATATTACGAAAAAGTTATGGGAATGATGGAATCAGGAGGAGTAGTTATTATTGATAATACACTATGGAAAGGAAAGGTTTTTGATAAAGATGTAACCAATAAAAGTACACAAACTATAAGAGATATAAATAAATTAATTAAAGATGACAAAAGAGTTGAACATTCATTACTAACTATTTATGATGGCATGACAATTTGCTATGTTAAATAATGAAGGTATATAGTTTTTATAAATTTATCCATCTTAATGATTTGCCCAAGCTGAAGCGTGATATTTTATCATGCCTAAGTAATAACAATATAAAAGGAACAGTACTGCTATCTTCTGAAGGCATTAATGCGAATATCAGTCAGGAAAGCCGTATACTAGAAAAAGCTATTGATAATATAGGAAAATATGTAGATTTAACTAACATTTTTATTAATAAATCTAAAAGTAAAGGTATAGCTTTTCAGAAATTAAAAGTAAAAATAAAAAAAGAAATTATTAAATTTAATGGTCCTATTGGTGATAGCAAAACTAACTCAAAGCATCTTACATCACTAAAACCGAGTCAATGGGAACAACTTCTTAACCAAGATATTCAATTAGTTGATATGAGAAATAGCTTTGAATATTCGCTTGGAACATTTAAGGGTGCTATAGATTTAGGTTTAAAGAATTTCACTGATTTAAAACAGAAATCAAAAGAACTAAATTCACTTGATAAAAATAAAAAAACAGCAATTTTTTGTACAGGTGGAATTAGATGTGAAAAAGCAGGATTATTTCTCAATGAGCTTGGTTTCGATCAAGTGTATCAATTAGATGGAGGAATCATTAATTACTTAAACTCAAATAAAACAAATGATAAATGGAAAGGTGACTGTTTTGTATTTGATGATAGGATTCTTATTAAAAGTTAATCTTTAAGATGTCATTCTTAATAGACTGATAATTCTTTATCTCTTTTTTATATACTTCGATAGGTTTATTATCTTGAGAAAAACTCTCCGCAGCTGAATGTTTAATTATAAAGTCAAATTGGTTTGGAATGCTTGAGTTACTTTTAATCATAAAGTCATTATTAGTTATTTTTATATTATAACTACTCTTGTTGGCTTCAATTCTTTTTATTGCAAATGGCTGATTAATATTTTTTTGTTTTAATATAATGAAGAAAAAACCAGGGTAATTCCCTTTGACCATAATATTTATATCTAGAATATTTTGAGTTGGTGATCTGTTATTTATTAACTGAGTGAGTAAGTTTTTATACTGATCTTTATTCACTATTTCTGGATGTTTTATCAAATTATTTAGAGCTGATTCAGCCAATAGATTATCATTGATTGAAAAAGCAAAGCTTAGTTGATCTATTAAACCCTGAGCATCATTAGTTTGTGCAAGGTATATTTTAAAATACTTTTTAATTATTTCTTTATTTATGTTTTCACTATCACTTCTTAAAACAAGTATATATTCTTTAATTATATCCATATTATTAGGTCTCAGATTGATAGCAACCTGATAGGCCCTTGAGGCTTTTTGATAATCGCTTAATATAGAATATGATTTACCTAGCATGAGCCATCCATTAAAATCATCCGGACTATTTAATAGTCTTGACTCAAGAAGAGGTATATTCTCTTTAATTGTTTTTATATTTTTTCTTACTGATACATTTTTATCATGTATTTTTTTATACTCATGAGTATCTGATAAGTCGTATGATAATGAAAATATGAACAGTATAAGGGATGAAAATAATATCGATATCAATGCAATTTTATTTCCATTACTCGTCTCCTCTTTACTATGTTTGTTTCTACTAAGAAAAAAGATGTAAGTTAATATCAAAAAGACTAAAAGAATATAAATCATTTTATATAACGCCTAAGTAATACAAAGCTTAATACTATAATAAAAATAAAAGGCGCAAACCAAAGAATGAAATTTTGTTTGTTAATTGGTGGTTCATACAAAATATATGAGCTATATCGCTCTGAAAGAAATTGTTTTATTTCATTCTTATCTTTACCTGCTTCTAACATTTCTCTTATCTTTTGTTTCATATCTACAGCAAGTGGAGCTTCTGATTCTGCAAGATTCTGATTTTGACACACCATACATCTTAATTCTTCAATAAGTTCTTTATATTGGCTGTCTGTATTTGAAGAGTAGGCATTCAAAGCTGAGATTAAAAACAAAAATAAAATGATGTTCTTCATTTATTATTTACCAATAAAGGCATCATATCATTCTCTATAATGGTGTTATTAATTGGTCCTATATGTTTAAAAAGTATAGTTTGATTTTCATCGATAATGTATGTTTCTGGCACTCCATATACGCCTAAGTCTAATGCTAAGTCTCCAGATTGGTCTGCAATGATTATACGGTATGGGTTTCCTCTCATGCCCAACCACCCTATTGCATCATCTTTTAGATCCTTATAATTAATACCAACCAAATCAAAATCTTCATTTCTAGATAATTTAATTAAATGAGAATGTTCTCTTTCGCATTCGAGACACCAACTTGCCCAGACATTTACAATTGTTTTCTTATTAATGAAGCTTGTATTATCAAGCGGTATCTCAAGATATAAATCATTTAATTTAAATTGTGGGAATTGTTTACCAATTAAAGGTGATTGAATTTTTTTAGGGTCATTATAAAGACCCTTAAATAAAAATAAGCACATTAATCCAACAATAACAGTAAGAATAAATGTATTTTTATTCATTAGATTTCTTTCTAAAACGAATACTTAATATTGAACCTATAATCATAAATATTGTTCCTATCCAAATGAATCTTATAAATGGCTTATCATATATACGAAGTGACCATTTATTATCATCAATCATATTGCCTAATGACACATAAAGATCCCTGTCCAGCTTTGCAAAAATTCCAGCTTCAGTCATAGCAGACTCACTTGAATGATAAAGCCTTTTTTCAGGTTTAATTTCTGCAACAAATGAATCATTTTTACTTACAAGTACGGAAGCTATTATTGCATCATAATTTACTGATTTTTGTTCTTCTAATTTATTGAGTGTATAGTCAAATGATCCAATGCTAGTCGTTTCACCGATGCTAAGAACAAGTTCTTTTTCAATTTTAGTATTTTCTGAAATACTCGCTCCTAAAATAAATATTGCTAATCCAAAGTGTGCGAAATACATCCCCATTCTTGACTTGAGCCTTACTGAATTTTTAGTATACAAAAATAAATCAAAGAAAATATTCATTATAATCCACACAGCTGAAAAGAAACCAATGAAATATAATATAGAATTAATAGAAAAGAGTAATGATAAAACTAAACTCACTAATATGATTGTTAGTAATTGAAACATTTGTTTATTTTTTGAAATTCGTGATAACAAAATAGGTACATAACCTACCAGGAATATCAAAGGTATCATTAAAGGTATAAAGACAGCATTATAATATGGGACTCCCACAGATATTTTTTCTAATCCTAAGATATCCAAAATTAGAGGATACATAGTCCCTAATAGAATTGTAAATGTTGCAGTAACCAAAAGAATATTATTCAATAAGAAGAAACCTTCTTTAGAAAAAATTTTTACTTCGTTATCATCTATAAATTTTTTTGAATTCATTGTATAGGCAGCTAACCCTCCTCCTATGAGCATCGCCAACATAAGAAGTATAAAGATACCTCGTGACGGGTCGCTTGCAAAAGAGTGGACAGATATCAAAATGCCAGATCTAACTAAGAATGTACCCAATAGACTTAGGGAGAATGTGAAAATAGATAAAAGTATTGTCCAGCTTTTAAACATCCCTTTTTCTCCTGACGCTATGACAGAATGAATTAATGCAGTAGCCATAAGCCAAGGCATAAATGATGCATTTTCTACGGGATCCCAGAACCACCAACCTCCCCATCCTAATTCATAGTAGGCCCACCAACTGCCGAGAGATATACCTAATGTTAAAAACGCCCAAGATGCTAAAACCCATGGTCTAAGCCATTGCGCCCATTCTTTTTTAAATTCTTTTTCAAAACAACATGCCACTGCAAAAGAAAAGACAACTGACAGACCAACATAACCCATATACAGCATGGGTGGATGAATGATTAATCCAAAATCTTGGAGTAAGGGATTGAGGTCTCCTCCATCAATAGGAACTGATAAATTCCTAGCAAAAGGATTAGAGGTTGCAACAACAAAAAGCAAGAATCCTAAATTTAATATTCCCATAATTGTAAGAAAATTTGTACGAAGTGATTCTGGTAAATCACTGCTATATTTACTTGCTAAAAGCATCCAAAAACTTGACACCACACACCATAACAACATAGAACCCTCATGACCTGCCCAAGCAGCAGAAATTTTATAAATAAGAGGCAAGTTCGAGTTTGAGTTTTTTGCAACATAATCTAGAGAATAGTCTTCTCCTATGAATGTAATAATGAGACAGATAAACGAAATAAATAGAATAGGAAAATGAAGCCTACTTGCCGAGAGTAAAATATTATTTGAGATATTTAAGCCAGTTACAAATTTTGGAGTTAGTAAAAACAAACAATTCATCAAGCCTAATAATAGAAGAAAGTAACCTATGAATCCTATATCTATAATCATTGTTGAATACTTTCTATTGTTTTATTTTTATTTTTCTCACTTATGCCAAGGGATTCTTGAACCTCTGGGGGTATATATGTTTCATCATGTTTTGCTAAAACTTCCTCAGCAACAAAGTAACTATTTTCCACATGGCCTCTTATAACTACGCCTTGTCCTTCTCGAAATAAATCTGGCAAGATCCCATCATATTTGATTAACATTTTATTATCGAAATCTGTAACAAAGAACTCAACTTTCTTGGTTCCTTTTATTCTTATTAGCGAACCCTCTTCCACCATGCCGCCGATCCTAAAAATATAGTTTTCTGGGAAGTTTCCGTTAACTAGTTGAGTAGGGCTGCGATAATATAAAAGATTGTCATTGAATGTCTTTAAAAACAAAAATAATACAAAGCCGAGAATAACTAGCAAGAATGAGACATAATAGATTCTGACTGATCTTTTTTTCATATGAGTTACTTTAATTTACGAATGATATTTCTTATGTCTTTTCCTTTTTGGTACAATATAACCACAACAATTATCATAGGTACAAGTACCAAAAAATATGACCAAAATATATATTCTGCATAGTCAAACATAGTAAAAATATACCTTAAATTATAATTAA
>Ga0129342_1000103_pt1 | contig 29651 bp, 10 predicted proteins | sample CPBDNA_5_FD_94426 | JGI IMG/M metagenome (GOLD analysis project Ga0129342, IMG submission 94426) | Freshwater to marine salinity gradient microbial communities from Chesapeake Bay, USA - CPBay_Sum_15_0.2_DNA | ecosystem: Environmental > Aquatic > Marine > Coastal | place: USA: Chesapeake Bay...
AGCAGTACCAGAAAGTGTGATTGCAGTTCCCTGAGTGAGTGGGAATGCTGTTCCAATGCCAAAATATGGATCTCCCGTTAGGAATTGATAATCATCAGTTCCATCAGCAAGAACATTTACATGACCCCAATCTTCAAAGTCGGTTGCAGAATTGGTAATTAATCCAAAATCAGGAGTTTCAAACTCAACTACATCAGTATCATCATAATTGTAAAGTCTGGACTCAGCTGCATTACCGAATCCATATAGTGATCCACCAAGATCATCTGGACTCCATGCAACTCTCTCAATTGCTGATGTAATACCAGTAAACTTATATGGTAAGAAGTATACTTCTGTCTTAGCGTTTCCACTTATTTGAATAGAACCAAATGGAGTTCTAGATGTCAACTCATTAATAAATTCATAATCATCAATTCCATCCTTGAGATCTGTTATGAGACCCCAATCCAGATAGGTATTGATTGATCCAGTTAGTAATCCATAATTATCAGAATCAAGAGTTACTGCAGAATCTTCGTTGTAATCCTTAGTGATAGATTCTGCAGCTCCATTAAGAACAGGAATAGTTCCAGTTCCAACATAGTCAAATTGCGATTTCTCAACTGCAGATCCAGTTAATGTTATGGTTCTTATACCACCTTCGTAAATATCTGCATTTTCCTCTTCTCTGAAGGAAACACTTTCTGCAGATCCACTAAGTACTGGAATATTTCCAGTACCTATCTCTTGGAACGTGACACTTTCTAGAGATATGCCAGAAATTGTAATTTCTGTTCCAGAAGTTAATGGATATATCGTAGTGGATAGTCCAGAAATAACTTCCGACACTGATCCATAATTATCAAATCTATTTGCAGCATCACGTACATTTTCATAATCATCAAAGAATGTTATCTCTGAAGATGTTATTAATCCATTATCATCAACATTTCCAACAATATCGGTCTCGTCATAATTGTATAGTCTGGATTCTGATAATCCTGATAGACTTAATATTGTTCCAGATCCATATTCGGCGAAAGTTGCCCTCTCTACAGCAGTAACTGGTGGGAAGAAACTGGTTAGAGATCTCGTTGTAATTCCAGCAGATCCACTGAATGGTCCAATGCCACCAAATGGTGTTATAGTTATTAATGAATCTGTTATTAGAGTATAGTCTTCATATCCATCAATAATATCAACAATGTATGCATAGTCTTCATATCCAGAATCAATACCACTTGAAACAGATCCATAATCTTTATTCTCCGAAGGAATTGTACTTCCTTCCAGAGTATAGAGATAAGATATACTTGATGTGGACTCATCGAAAGTAAATAATTGACCACTTCCAAAAATACTTCCACTGAACGCAGTTTCAGCGGATCCATTAACATAGTTTCTGTAATTTGGCTGATATGATGCTGACCCACTGATGGCCATCGATCCAAATGGAACGATGTTATCGGAATATCTTACTTCACCCCAATCTTCTCTTACATCTACAAAGGAATCTGTTATTAACTCAAAATCATCAGAATCTGTATGTGTAGATGTTATTAACTGATAATTTTCAGTCTGTAATGCATTGATGGAGTCCTTGGAATAATCATATATTACCTTTTCAGATTCTTTCTGTGCAAAGGTTAATATATTAACGGTAGATTCTGGTGGATTGTGTGTTACGCTATAATCTGCAGAACCATTAATATAATTTCTATAATTTGGTTGATATGATGCAGATCCACCAACATTTATTGAACCATATGGTTCCGACGATAATGGAGATACTATTAATCCAAAATCAGATTTTAATGCAGTGGATTGACTTACATCACCGTAATCATCTGAATCGGAATGAGATGCAGAAACTTGACCAAGATTTTCTGGAAGGTTTGGTAAAGTTTCTGGATCAGAGTAACTATATGATTGACTTTTTGTTGAATTGCTTGATAACCGAAAATCTACTGTATTAGACTCGGCGGTTAACGTGTTAATTATTCTGGTTTCCGCTGCTCCAGAATAAATTAAATTATTAACTCTACTTACTTTTCCAATATATCCGAATATAGCAGCCATTAGAAGCCACCTCCAGATTTATCTGGTATTACAAGTCTATCTAAACCATTATCAAGTTCAACTAATGTACCAAAACCGATCCAATTAATAATTAGACCGTTAAGAATAATTGATTTATTATTGATATTATAAAGTCTATTGGAAAAGGAAGATATTCTCTTAGTTGTTGCCTTGGTCTTATTGTTAGTTATCTTAAGTCCACCAAAAGGAGTCAGTGTTTCCGTATTGGTAATTAGAGAATAATCTTCCGTATCCGTTGTTGAATTTGATATTCCTCCGCAGTCAAAAACCTCATCCGAAGTTGTGGAAAGTAAACCACATGTCTCTTCGGAATATAAATTTATTGTTGATGAGTTGTATTCGTAAACAGCCATCGACAACCTGGAGAAAAAAATAGGGGATTGTTTTAACCACAATCCCCAAAAGTTCAATGATGTATATATTTATGTATCAGTCTAGAGCAACGTTGAGGGTGATCTTAATTTGGTCTCCATTGTTCTGAATGCTGTAAGGACCATTTGTGAATCTTTCAGCATACATGAGACTGGAGTATAGTGTGCAAGTACTAACTCCAGCAACACCATTTTGTGTTGGATTGATTGATGGTGTGGTATAGAACTCATCAGCATTTGGAACGCTGAATACGGTGTAAGTTCCCGACTCAGTTGTTGTATTAGCTGTACCAGCTGCTACATAAATAACATCTCCAGCAACTAGTTGGTGACCAGTAGCAGTAATCTTCGAGAAACTAAATTCTACACTTGGGTCAGTAGCAACCTGAATATTATCTAGTAGAGCTTTATCTAGATAAACAACTTTTAGAGCTCTGTCAATACCAATGACCTTGGTTCCGGTATCAATACCAGCATTGCCACCAACTACCATTCCTAGAGTTAGATCATCAACACTAATGTCTGGGTCAATGGTGATGTAGTAGTTTCCAATAACTCCGATTGTTGGATCGGAGTTATCGCCCTTGGTTACTGTAGTACCAATACCAACAGAAGCAAAATGCTCAACACCTTGAACGGTATATGGCATATTGTTTGCACGGGTTACATAGTAACCATAAACATCACCAGCATCACCAGTAAAGGTGAATGTTTGTTCTGGATAAGTTGCAGTAGTACCAGAAGCAACGTTGTTGATTCCCCAACGGGAACCATTTAGAAGAATACCTGTTTGTGATGTGTAATCTTGATCGGTTCTATTATTTACACAATATGGATAACCAGTAGTTGGTGCATATCCATAAGCATTAGTATTACCAACTCCATAAGGCTCATAATAAGCGGTGATTGAAGGAACATCCGATTCCGCTGGAGTCGTGTTACTTGTGTAGAGTTTGAGAACTAGATTTCTTGGAGACTGATCAGCTAAAGCAGCAGTGTGATTATTCTGTGCAATCAAATACCTTAGTGACTCAATTTCCCCAATATTAGGAACTAATAGTGCCATTTAAACAACTCCTTAACAACTTGGTGACGTTTGATAACTATCTTTATTTATAATTTTAATTTTAAAGAGATTAGAAATCTATTGATGTTATTTACCGATACCACGTCAAAAGTCAATATATCTCCAGCAACAATCGTTGTTGACCAACCCGTTAAATTATCATCTCTAACTTTTCTTTCGTTGGATAACTGGGGATAAACACCACCAACTATCGAGGTGAAAGTTGGAAAAGAAGCATAATCTGATTTTTTAATGTCTAAAATCAAGTCTCCCTGTTGATCAGAAAGTATTGTTAATGACTCTAAAATTCCACTAACATCTAAAGTAACAGATCCTTTATTACCACTCAACATAGTAACCGAACCACTGTCAACTACATAATTAATTGTTCTTGTCAGATCTGCAGTAGTGGCAAGTGCTATAATGAATACATCATCACCAGGACTTGGTGCAACGGTAAAAATTATATTATCAGTTGAAGTAGTATAATCTTCAATTGGTTCCATTACCAAATTGTTTTTAACAACAATTAATTGTTGATCATTTATTGGAACATATGAATTTCCACTTTGACTCAACCCAAAAGTATGAGCCACACCAGTAAACTGAGCATTTAATTCATCAAGAATGATGTTGCCATACTGAATTGACTTAGTTGGAATCTCATAATCGACGCCAACTCTAAATGGACCAGGTTCGTTAAGCGTTACTATGTAATCTGACATTACGATACTCCTGGTGTTACTAGGACATTTCCTTGAACTGCTCTAGTTCTATATGATTGTGGAGAAATCAAAATAACGTCATAAACATATCTACCACCTTCAATGTCTCCAGTTGCAGTGTAACCCATAGAAACGGTTATTTTTCCATTCAACCGATCCGTGAATGAAATACTTAATGGATATGCAGTTGAAGATGATGGGTGTTTTCTTATTGAAGAAATCCCCGTATATCCAGTCAAATTTAATGGTGCATTATTTGTATTCCTGAGTGTGAAGGTGGCTTGAAAGTCAACTCCCTGTTCAAGAACTAGATTTACATTCCTTGCCGCCATTATTAGTGCTCTTTTTAGTTATTTATGATTGGGTCGTTAGTTTATTCACCAATTCTTTCATCATACCCTTCAATTCACTCAGTTCATTTTTTATACTTTGAATTTCCTCCTTTTCTTTTAACTTTATTTTTTTAGCTTGTTCATAAGAAGAAAACTCACCACTTGAAGAATTAATAATGGCCCCTGTTTCAGAATCTCGATATAATCCAGGTTGGCCTTCTACTGGTATTTTCATAATTAGACAGTTGCAATTGCTCTTAGATTTTCTATTTGTGGTACATATGATGTATTTGTACCAGTCATGATAATTTTGATTTGGAATCCGTTGAATAGTGGTAAGTTATTAGCCGTAAATTCATATGATCCAAGATCATCAATTGATTCTGATGGAACAACTTTTTTATCAGGTCTACCGTTATTATTTGCGGCTTCAATTACATTTCCATCCGAATCTAAATTATCATATCCAGGGAATAATTCATATAGTTGAAGACTTGGATCAGAATCAGTTCTAAACAATCTATACATGACTCTAATATCACTACTTGAATGTCTATATGCATCAAATAGAACTTTCAAACTATCAGAACTCTTTTCTAGATTAATAATCTTACTAACATAACTTGCAACACTAGGATCAAAGTACAATGAATTCACTCTTGGATCAGTTGCATAGTTTGAAACTTTGGAGTTAATTCTATTAGCAGTAGTAATAACATTGATTCTTTCAAGATCCAACATTGGAGAAACTTTTGGATCTGTTGTTGAAAGAGTAAACTCCATTGTAAATGACTTCTTGCCTGGATAATCAACAAGATGTTGATCTTCATTGACTTGTGAACAAATTATTCTAGGTGTACTCATCAAATTGTTGGAATTCAATGAGATTTCCTCAAATCCCTGATCAACAAACGCAGTTTGTGAATTATTATCTGGGGAACTTCCAGAGAATGTTCTAATTTTAGTCGATAACTCAGTTTGTGATGGAATCATATAACCAATATTTGGTCTGACTAAGTTGAATGGGATATTCTGAGTTGCATGTGGAGTCTTATTAGATTGACTTAAGGACAATCCACTATAAGATCCACAAGTTTTGTCTTGTAGGAAGAATAGTTCTGGATATCCATTTGCATTTCCAGTTGTTCTATCTACACCAGATTCATCCATCTTGAGTTTTACATAATAATGATCAGTGTCGGTTGGATATTTGTTGTGATCAGTGTTTGCTAAATTATGAGTTTTATTGATTCTCCTCAAAGAAACTCCATTTAGTTCATATTTAAATACTGGTTCAGTTTTTAAATGTTTTGTTGCTTTTGTTGAATCGATACCTCTTGTAATTCCAGTTAATGATGTTGTTGAAGTTTGAATTCCAGTGTATTTAATAATTTCATCGTCAATGATTACATAACCTGGATTAATAGCCGAAACTGCAACGTTTTCAAATGTTGTTAGAATTCCAACCGAATTTACAACAATACTTGATGTAGATGAAGCCTCATAATCTGCAGACATGGTTAGTGGTTTCAAATCTGGTTCAATTCCACTCAAAGTTACATAATCATTTAATGAATACATTCCATGATTTCTATGCGTTACCTTGAAATGTAGACCATCTGAAATTGATTCAATATAATTTACGGTTGCATCAGTCAATACTGAGGTTCCACTAGTACCAACATATACCAATTCGGAAGTTGCATTTTGAACAACTTGTCCTTGTACCCTATCAATGACCAAAGTATTGAATGAGGATATAACTCCGACTTGTTCTGGAACTGTTATGATTAAATTATTACCCAGACCACTAGTTTGCGTATAATCAACCTCCAAAGCATCTCCGTAACCATATCCAGTGCCTCCAACAGAAACTGTTGCAGCTACCGCAACTCCACCACTTATTGTTATGTTGACTTTGCCTCCAGATCCCCTACCAGTTAGAGAAACTAGACTTACATCAGAATAGGTTTTACTTGATGATGTAAATCCATAACCTGGATTTACGATTGTCAAGTTGCTGCCTACTCCAACAGCTCCAAGAACATTTCTAAGTTTTCCACTAAAGTTCTGATTATTAATTTGTAAAATAGTAACCCCAGGGGTCAAGTTCACCTGTTCAGAAGATGTGAAACTCTTAGCTGTTCCAACTAAAACTGAATTTGAATTTGAACTGATAGGATTCTGTTTTAGAGCTGCGACCTGTTTATTACCTGTATTTAAAACAGGATTATAGAATCTAACTGTAGAACTTCCATTATAGAATTCAGCTCTATACAACTTCATTTTCAAGTCTTCATATTGACTTGGATCCCAAGTTGCTCCATTTTGAGATTTAAATAATGATCCCAAGAGAGGTTGTTGAGAAACTAAAATCTTTTCAGATTCTGGTTTATCTTTTGTAGTGACATCCTCTTCACCCATTCTAGAAATATAAACTGTATATTGGTTTGAAGCGGATAGTAATACTACACAATAAGAATTTCCGGGATCTAAGTAAACTGGAGATGGGAAAGTAAACGATGTTGCTACACTACCATCGGTTGATGTATTTACTTGTGATGGATCAAGAACAATTTCACCAAAAGGAACAATGGTTGTGGTTGGAAGTCCAGTTTGCATTGTTCTGATCTGCATAGTTATAGGCAGTTCATTAGTATCTTTAGTCGCAAAATAAACATCGCATTTTGTAATAAACACTCCGTTTTCATCAACAACTTCAAAGGATTGGGCGAGAGGGTCAACCCATTTTGTTTGCTTTTTAACCTTAGTATTGAATACAGTATCTGCAACAACTTTAGTAGTTGTTTTGGAGATTGCCTTACTCTTTTCTAAAGTTTCTTTTGATACCTTAGCATTTTTAATCTTCAGGGTGACATCTTCAACGTTATTGAGTGTACCTGCAGAGGTAAACTTACCCTCAGCTGAAGATCCAACTGTACCAACAACAGTGCTATTTGTAGAACTAGTTGTTAATGTTAATGTTTTTGGTCCAGTCTCAAATTGTGGATTAGATGGGAGATTTGGATCTGGAATGTATAAAGATCCAATTACTGTACCAGACTTATCTGTAATTAATCTAATATCGGAAATTGTCGCTACAGCTCCACTCGTTTGTCCAGTAAGTTTCATCCCCTTTACAACTGATCCATAGAAAGAAGAAGCTGTTTGCAATTCTAATGAAGCTGTGTCAACATTCAGTATTGTTGAAGTTGATGAATATGATGTTGGTACATTTTCAGCAGTGTTATATGGATTTTGAGTAAACTTTTGGGTTGGGTTGTTATATGGACCATACTTGTGGTCTGCTTTTGCTAATCTAAATTGAACTGTTTTAGCACCAGAATATCCAACAACTGTTTCCCCAATACTAAAGTTACCAGAAGACATTTTTACTTCAAGTAATTTTGGAACAATATACGAAGACATATCAACATTATCAAAGAATGGATATACTCTCGTATTTGGTTTCATTCTCTTGGCAATAAATTCAATATTTCTGGATCTCAGAGTAAGTATAGTATCTGTAGAAACGACATTCGGACCTAGACCAATTTCTTGCCAAGATTCGGAAACTTTATATTGAACTCCTTTTTTAGTTGCTGTTCCAGTTTTTGTTGTGGTTACATTTTTAAATGTTGTATATTGTTCTTTGTAGGTTTTGGTTGTCGTAATCGGAATACCTTTTCCGTGTTGGAAAGAACCTTTTTGGGTTTTTTTAGAAACTAATTGACTACCAATAAAGATTTTTCCTAAGTTTTCGGTATTTGTTACTTTTTTACCAGTCCAATCTTTTTCCCAAGCTCCCCATTCAATTGGAGATAGTCCAGTGTTTCCGTCAATATTATACTGAGATATTGTATCAGAATAATTGCCTTCAACCTCCTTTGTTTTATATGCAATACTAGTATCAATCCAAGTGTCAGATTCTGGATTTAACGTGATATCTCCAATCCAGTTAACAACGTGGAAAGGATTAACATTTTCCGTTCTAGTTGCAAATTTATTTTCTACGTATACTTTTTCACTATACTTGAGAGTAATTGTTTTTCCAGTCTTAACAACATTTGGGGATCCAAGATTAGATACAAAGTTATAATCTATAGTTGGGTTTGATGTGCTTGCAACACCAACAATAGCTTCAGAACCCAACAATAGATCAAGGGAAGTTGTATAATGTTGTGGTCTCAATATTCCATTTTCAGTATCAATACTACACCTATAGGCAGGATCCAATAGGTTTCCAGCTAAAGCACTCTTAAAGTTATCGACAAAGAATCCACTCTTGAACTTATCTAAACCTGTTGTAGAATCTTTTATTGTAAGCGACTTAGTTTCATTTTCCAACAAGGACAATGAAGTATAGTATTCAACATTCTTCAATCTTTCCTCAATACGTTGAATATCTTTCATTCTGTATCTCTTATGTGATACAGAATTTACATCAATATTTTTAATATCATAAACATATGGTGGATATTTGATAGTTGCTATTTCAATAGCATTATCAAGAGTATTTGGAGATTTGGGATATAGTGAAGGAACTCCGTTAATAATCTCAAACTTGCCATCTTTTGTTAAGAACAATCTGTCAATTCTTCCAACAAAATACTTATATGAAATGTTGGAGTTTTTATCTTTTGCAAATAAGTGTGGTGATGAATTTGTATTAGATTCAAAAGTTCTGGATTGAAACTCAAATGGAGAAGTGGTTAATGATGTATCATATTCCAAAACTCTTGGTCTAACGTCTATAATATCGCTAGAAGATATAGAATCTACAAATGGCAAATCATTTTTATATCTAGAAACCTCATATGAATTTACACTTACAAAATCTCCATCATCATTAGCTTCCAGCGTGTAGTGACTATAAACAATCTTTAGTTTTTTAGTAGGAGAAGGATTTTCGTCCTTTCTGAAGATAAAGGAGAAATCTGCATAATCTGGTTTTTGTCCAGGTTCTAAAATATAGTCATCTATGATATTTCTATCACCCTCTAAGAACGAACCAATAATTGCAGATATTCCAGACTCTTCAAAAGTTACTCTTTCCCCAATAATATATGAATTTTCATTAGCATAAACAAATTCTATCTGGTTAGTTCCATTAGTAGTTACAAAATAACCAACAGTTTTACTATCTTCTCCCAATATCCTTTCGCCATTCAAGGCATTAGTTACATTACCAGTTATATTATTAAGAACAAGTTTTGGAAGATCTGGTTCATTTGAATCATTTGATTCATAAATTCCAAGAACAGTCTGAACATCTGGGACATTTAGAGAAATTTGTTTATCTTGAACCCTTGTTCCATAAACACTACTATAAGTCAATCCATCAGATATACTGGTAGTACCAACCCCAGAAGAAGTTGTTGCAGATCTATCAATAATAAGTGTTGAACATCTATTATAAACTTTCTTCCTAGACTTTACTTCTTCTTTTTTGAATGTAACTGTCAATATTGCTGAACCATTTTCACTAAGTCCACTTAATGAAACTGTATTTCCAGAAACAGAAACTTTCTGAGAATTTAAAGATTCAACAGTTCCTGTAGATGTATATGTTAGTGTATAATCTTCTTCATCAAAAGGTTCTAAAGAGAATAATGAATCTGATTCGAGAGTATTACTGAAAGCATTTGATGAAACAGTAATATTGTATGATCTTCTTATAACAATATCTGTTCCAGTAAAGTTAATACTAGATACATTTGGATATTGTAATGTGGAGTATAAGTATGCGGAAGTACTGTTTAAAATTTCAGCAGTTGCTTTATAAAAGTCTGTTACACTAATAGTTCCAGATGGAAGTGAACCAATAGAAACATTAGAAACTGAAGTTGTAGATTGAAGTGTTATAGAATTACCTGTTGTAGATACAGAATTAACTCTATTATAAGTTGGTAGAGTGTCTCCGCTCTTAGAATAAACTACAATGTCTCCAGTTTTGATACCAACGAAAGTTTTGTTAGCACTTGTGACTGTACTTATTCCACCAGAACCGGCTGATATAGTATATGTTGCTCCAGAACTTGATATCTGAACCAACTTAGACAAAATTGGATCAGCGGTAAATGATACTCCATTAGTACCAACAATTTGGTGAACATCGGAAATATCATAGTCACGAAGTTCTTTAATTGTCCTGGTATTATCAATACCATTAATTTTTATAGCTTCATTTTTTGAGAAAGTTCCGGAAACCTGATACAATACAACTTGAGTATCATTAGTTATACTGGAAACCAAATATCCAGATGCTCCACTATTCTTTCCTTCAATAAATGCTGGTACACTAATAGAAGTTGCGGAACTTAGTTGTAGATAATTATATGTTTGAATATCATACAATGAGGCTTCAAACTTAGTTGATTCATTTTGATATTCTGCATTCTTTAATTTTAAATCGTATATTCTTGCAACTCCAATGGAAATGCCATTTGAAGATCCTGGAGTTGAGGTTCTGTTTGAATATAAGTTAACTATTGAAGTGCTTCCGAATCCAACTGGAGCAGATCCATAAACATTATTCAACTCTAACTGTTTACCTAGAGTAAATGGAACATTTTCATTATCTATAGACTCAGTTGTTCTTGGTTTTGAAATATCAATCGAAGTTGTATCAATAGTCTCTATCTCATATCCTCTGACATATGCTTTTCCAGGGGATATTTGTAAAGTCAATAGATCCTCTGAAGGTACATTATTGCTTTTTGTTATTTGATTTTTAAGATATATGCCATTATTTCCAGTTCCATCATTCAAACACTCTTTTGGTATGACTTTAAATGGAGTTACATAGTAGTCGCCAGACTCATCATAGGTTCTTCTAGCTAATTCATCTCTTATTAGATTATAACTACTTTCTTTTACAAACTTTTCTACAACACCATCTTGAATTCTAATTAATTCAATAAAATTTTCATCATTAAAATCATCTAAACTCTTTTTGATAAGTGTGGCAGATATTTTAAGTCTATCTGCACCAGGAGCTGCGAAATTTGAAAATCCTCTTGCATTATCATACAAATCCGAATTTGTCTGAGAAGCAACTTCAATAGTTTCTTCAATGAAAAGACCAACTCTATTTGAAGGAGTTGTTCCATATTGATCTAGGATGATTGTTTGAGAAGGAACTTCTACAAAGAATCCCCTAATGAAAAATACACCTGTTTCTATTTTTGCAGCTGATCCAGAACCAGTTGCGTCTGAAATTATACAAGTTGCAAAGGTAGAATTTTCCCTAATAGTCGATAAACCATAATCCAAATCATCAAGTAGTACTAAATTTTCTCCATCAGAAAATTCTGTACTTGTGAAATCAGTGTCGCTTGAACTCTGATATTTTACATATAAAGTATAATTGCCATTTTCAGAATCAACGTCTGTAATATAATTTTCAACTAAAGCTGTTAGGCCACTACTTTCGCCTTTAATATATTTTCCAACTAACCGTGAGAGATACAGGGATACTGGAATTCCTAGGTGGTTTGCATCTATCTGAACATAGAAATAGTCAGTATCGTAAGCGGACTGTCCTGGTATTACTACAGAACCTTCTTTAAAAAAGTGTTTACCAAACTTTTCTACTTGGTCCTGTAATATTGATTGCAGGGTTGTTAATTCTCTAGCCTGAATTGGAATTCCTGGCTTAAACAGCACTCTATGATAATTTTTTGTTGAGTCAAAATCGTCAAAATATGGTGATGCATTTAGATTAGTGTTTTGTGCCATTTTGATTTAGAACTCCAGTACAACTTTGATATCTTCTTTTTGGCTAGCTGATCTAGGAATCGGTGCCCTGTTATCTATGTAGATGATTTCACCAGATTTCTTATTGAATTCTGCAGATCCAATTCCGGATACGAAATCAATGCCCAACTGGTATATCTTATTATTTATTGTGGTGGTTATACCATTAAAATTAGTATCAATTGATAGGGCTGGTCCAACAATAGATGAACATTCAATGGTCGTACCATAACCAACATCTGGTTGGGAAGTAAACTTCAAAAGTTTGAATCCAGTTTCACTAGAAGCCAATCCAGTTGGTTGATAGTACTTAAGGACTCCAGTAATGTTATCCCAAGAAGCTACATATCCAATAGCAGTAGAACCCAGTCCGACAGTTTGTTTGATAATAGAGTCAACACCATATGTCGTATTAGTAGTAACCCCACTCAATTTTACAGCTTGCAATCCACTAGCAAGAGATAAATCTAGAACCTGTGTAGTGCTACTTGGAACCGTTGGATTTTTAATAACCCCAACTCTTGCAAAATCATTTCCAAGTATTACGTCTGGGTTTGTTTCCAAAGTTTCGAATCTGGAATACAAAAGAACTCTGTAGACTCCCAACTCTCTATAAACATCATATCCATGACCGCCCTTCGGTGGAATAATAACGTTGAAAGACGCTCTAGAAGTAGTTCCGACTCCAGTATTGGTTAGAGCGTTAATTGGACCGCCAGACTCCGATCCTGGTGCTCCTGGATAGAGTTCAACTGTTCCATATGTATACCCAGATCCACCTTCTGTAACGATAATTTCAGAAACTTTTCCAAAAGAATCTATAGTTACTGTCGCCTTTCCTCCAGAACCATCACCTAAAATAGGTACATTAGAGAATGATGTAGAAATTGGTTGATAATTTGTTCCTCTATCATTAATAAGTACGATTTCAATCTTACCATCGATTGCATTGTTTTTAGTAGATATACTTTCTCCAGTCATACCCCAATTTTCCGGCACTGGAATATATTCAATAGAATCAAATTTTACAATTTCGGAAGGTTTGATAGTATAAAGATATTTCCAAATATATCCGTCTCCAGAAGTACCTGCAGCTCTTGGTTCTAAGTCAACAAATGTTGGTTGATCATATGATGGTCTTCCCTTTGGATTTTCTGGATCAGTTCCATTTTGAAGACACACATAAACTCTAAAGTCTTCATTTACTATGTAATAATCTGATTCGTATAAAGATGTAGAGTTGGAAACTGGAGTTGGATTATAAACATTATAATCATGCCTGTACATCTCGTAGGTATTTCCAGCAACCCACTGCACTTTTCTAACAAGTCTTCTCACATCCTGAGATGTGATCTGTTTCATCGCAATTATACTTTCCTTTATTTGATTTTCTTCCCTAAAACCATCTAAAGGAGCAGGAGTATTTGTGTTCCAAGTACTAGTTCCACCAGCACGAACATCGAGACTATTGGGAAGTCCGATAAAAGTATAGTATTTGTCACTGGTGTTTGCTACACCAGTGATATTTTTCACAAAACTCTCAGCGTTCAATATTCTAAATTGATCTGATATAATTGCAGGCATTTTAGTTAAAACTTTTTAGTTATTTATTTAAGAATTAGAGTCCTCTAGTTCTGAAGACTTGTGGATTTGTTGAAATTCCAGATAAACCATTGTCATTGTAAACTTCAAAGGATTTTGGATTGTCCAAAAGTCTGTTCTGATAATCAAAAATCTTACCCCAACTATATCTACCATAGAATCCATTTGTATTTACACCAGTGTAGCTTTCGCCTCTAGCATAAACTTCAACATAATTTCCAAATAGACCTTCAATAGGTGCAAAGTGACAAGTAACGGTTACTATACCCAAACTTTGTTGAGTAACATCTTCAACAATGTAAACACCATCCAAGAATGAAACTGCTGTTCCAACTTTGGACGCAGGGTAATTAGACATTCCACCTAAAGTCGTTGTAATTCCAACTAAAGGTTGTCCTATTTCAACATTACTGTCACTAATAACAAAATAATCACCTTTATTTAATTGACTGTAAGTTACACCCAATTGATTCAGAGAAGAATATCCAATTCCGAGAGTACTATTATCATAGGTCTCGGACTTAAGAACAAAATCAATTTTTGGTGATGTAGTTCCAATTCCAGGAGTTCCTGCAACGAAAGTGTTTACGCCAATAATTGTTCCAAAGTCACCAACCACTTTAATAGAAACAACCCTTTCGGTTTTACTCTTATCTTGTTCTATAATCACTGGAGGTGGACTGGATTGTAAATAACCAAATCCTCCATTGGTAATTTCTATAGAAGTTACTATTCCAGCTGTAACTGAAGCAGAAGCTGTAGCTCTGTTCAATGTTGGTTCAGAATATATTGCAGTTCCTGCAGAACCAACAGAAATAAATCTACCTTCAAGACCAAAGGATGGAACTGAGACAATATCTTTAAGTATGTTGGATTGATTAGTTTCTCTCAAAATCCAAGTGGATAGATCGAATGAATAATAAAGATTACCACTAGAATCTAAAGCAATGTAGAATCCATTATACTTTATTTCTACAAAGTCAACACTAACATTTGTAGATATTAATTCAAATGCTTTTGGAGTTATTGTTCTTATTACTGTTCCACCGTCTCCAACAGCTACAAAAACTCCATCGGAATATATTACATCATTCAAATTACTCAGAGTAGGTGTGGAAAGTCTTTCCCAAACAATTGCATCAAAAGATCTTAGTATAATTCCACCCTCACCAACTGCAATTATCTGTGAGTTGTTGGATGTCACACTGTTCATGTCACCAAGAACGCCAGAGAACTTACTTATAAATGCAGTGGTGCCAATACCAACACCAGTAAATATTGATCCACCGGCACCAACGGCAACCCAAGAGTCAACGTTATTTACATAGTGAACATCATTGAATACTCCCGTATAAGAAGTACCAACTTTTGCGACAACACCTGCACCAGAAAAAATAACTTCTTCTAGAAGTCCAATGTTTTCCCAGTTACCAATTGTAAGTCCATAACCTAAAGATCTGCTGACTACTGCGTAATCTCCTACAGCAACATATGAGTTTGTTCCTCCACAAGAAACTGCATTGAATCCAATTGTTCCTGCGTATCCAACTAATCCAGAATTCCAGTTTATACCATCACTAGTTATTGAATAAACCGAATTATTTCCAACAGAAACTACAGTATTTCCAACATCAATAGAATTCAATACGTAAGAAGTTGGAATTCCAACAGTAGGTCTCCAATCGTTTATAGGATCTTTTGTTGATATCGCTGCAAGAGAGATGCTAACTTCAGGAGAACTTGTATATGCATAACCAGATCCAGAATCAGATAGTACTACAGATACAATTGTAGAAGCAGAAGAAACTACGCAAGTTCCAATTGCTGGAGAAGTTACTCTTGTCTCATTGATGAGAATATCTCTAAGATCTTCTCTTAAGAAATCAATGTCCGTAAATATTGGATATGCATTATCAACATAGATTGAAGTATCAGACTCCCCAATAGGTTTTATAACAGTTGCATTTGGTCTTATTATGCTCCTCAAACTTGGTCTTGCTTTTGAGTATAAGGCTCCACTTATAACTCTATCTTTTCTCTGTTTTCTCCATGTCAATGGTCTCAAATTAGTAACATCTGGATCAATTCCAAAACTGTTGTAGGTAAATGTGTCAAATTGATCTGAGGCTACTAATTTTTTAACTACCCTTTCGAATTGATTGGTGTCGAGATTTCTAAATGGATTTTCATTAATTGTAATAAAATCACCCTCTTTAATTGTTTTTGGTGGAGAAACTTGTTCAACATCCAAGGAAGAACCTCTATAATAATAAATTGAACAGGTAGAATTTGCTTTTGGTGGTTCTGTGAATGAAATTCTTGAACCAGAGTAAGTATACGCATTACCAGGAATTTGCAATACGTCGTTGATGTACACAAATATATTATTTGTAATATCTAAATCAGATCCTTTTGGAGTCTTAAGGCTGATTATTTCTTTTACTCCACTAGTAGTAACACTTAAAGTAAACTTCCTTCTAAAACCATTAAAATTAGAAGCTATATCATCGAATCTAATAAACTGACCAGGATAGAAACCATTGAAAGTATCAGTTTGAACTTCTTCAACTGTAAATCTAAATTCCTCAAAAGCTGTTCCAATTCCGTTATTAATTAAAAGATCCTGTACTTTTAATATATCTCCAACTTTGTAGGCTGTTCCTGGTTTATCAATCTTAAATGATATTATACTAGAACCTTGACCGACAACAACAGAAACCTTTGCACCTTCACCCAAACCTGAGGAACCACCAGTGTACGCTACACCAAGATTGCTGTATCCAGTAGGAATGCCAATGACAACTTGAGGTAAAGAAGTTGTAGTATATCCAGTTCCAGGATTTGTGATCGTAAATCCTGTTATAGTTCCACCTGCACTAACACTGGCAGTAACACTTGCACCATATCCAATAGTTGATGCAATACTTACGGAAGGTTCACCTCTGTAACCAGATCCTATTCCAGTCAGAATTATTGAAGATATTGTTCCAGCTGCAGAAACTACTGCTGAAGCAGCAGCGCCAATAAACGGTACGTAACCAAATCCACTATTTTGAGATACTTTAGAGATTCTTCCAGCACTTGGAGTCCCTGTCAAGAATCTTAGAACATTTTCACTAGAACCATCAACTGTATAATCAACACTAGACTCTTGGACAACATTGTTTATCATGATAATTGGATTATTGTTTATGTTAGATCCAAAATTAACATCATTAAACAAAGCCGTTGTGGTAGAACCATTTGATTTTACCGTAAATTCAGTTGCACCAAGTCCAGTAAATGATAGAGATATATCATCAAATAGTATATTCTTGTCTTCTGGATTGGTCGATTCATCAAATTTTCTTGAAAATACTCTTCCACCAAAGATAGATCCAGTCTCAAGTCCAACTGGACCAATTTTTCCGTAAGGCGGTGTAGTGAAGTAAACGGTGTCACCAACAACGTTGTAATCACCACTCTTAACTGTTGCTGCAGCTCCGATAGTGTGTATACCACTTTGAGTTCCAAGGAATCCTCTTTCCACACCAACTAGATTTGCACCATAAACCTCAATATTTTTGATTTGCATAAATTCATCATTAATATTAATAATATCATATGGTGATAGTGAAGATATTCCAGAAGATATGTTTATGATATTTGTAGTTGCAGTAGAAACTGAAGATCCAAGACTTACTGAAAGAGACTTGTTTCTGATTTGAGTCTGTATTACACCATCTATAGTGATTATGGTACTTGCATTTGGTTCTTTATATTCTAATGAATGATATCCAGTACCAAGAGATTCTAGAGTCAAGAATATTGATGTGGAAAGTCCAGCGAGTTTTATTTTACCATCATCAAATTTATAAACATAAAGAGTTTCTGGAAGAATATTTGTTCCCAATTCAGTAGGTGTGAATGAAACAGAATCATTAGGAGTTGATCCTCCAAGATAAGTACCAGCTATGGAAACTACCGATGTTGATGCGTAACCAGATCCACCATTGACAACATCAATTTGATATATTCTACCATTAGAATCTCTAACGACATTAAAGACTGCACCATTAGAGTCGTTGGATGGAACATCAGAATATGAATTATTTGCTTCAGAAACAATATCGCTTGGAGCAGTTGCGGAAACAACAAAACTCAAATCATCTGCAGGTGTTGAACCACCAAGATAAGTACCAGCTATGGAAACAGTTTCTCCAACCCCATAACCAGATCCACCACTGACTAGTGATATTGAAGTAGAAAGTGGTTGTCCTGTTGATACACTATAGGTAACAATAATATCAAAAGTAGCTCCAGATCCACCAGTACTATTGCCAATGACATCATTGAAGAACTGGCTACTTGGTCCTGCAGGAACCAATACTGTAGAAAGTCCAGAAATAGAAGTTGTTAAAGCATTACCATATCCATTTTCAAAAACCGCAGTTCCATTATAATTACCAACATTCATCAATATGTCTTTTTCACTAAGAACGTATGAAGTAGTTGCGATTCCAATTGGAGTTCCAGAACCATAATTATAAATTAATTCCTGTCCTGTTTGGAAATTGTGATTGACAATGTTAAAGCTATCATCAACAAGTTTTACTATCTGATCATCAGAAGAATCAAAACTTCTCTTAAACAAAGGATATCCTTTGTTTTTTAGACTGAAACTGGACAATCCAACAACAATTCCACCTCTAGTCAAAGATGGATTTGTAATGTTAGGAGCAGCAGTAGATCCTATTCCTATTATAGTTGTTATTATTCCTACATAATTTCCAATAGCGTACCAAACATCAGCACAACAATTCTCACTATATGTTGGACTACAATTTTCGTCATACTGAATTGATGTATCAAAATATTGTTGTGTAGTTATGAATCCTTTTTGTACTGTTCCGCCGCCTTCATACGTATGTTGTATTGTGGAAACACCAGGATTTATAGTAAATGTGGTTGTTGTTCCAATACCAGTAATTGAATAAGCAAATCCTTTTGGAGATAGTGGACCATTTCCATCTGGACCATTACCCAAACTTGGGAAAATAGCAGTATTGAATCCACCACCAGAATCACAAGAAAATACCAAATCTTTGAGAACAATTTTATCACCAACACTTAATCCCAAGGTAGATGGAGTTGTACTAATACCAATTGTGGTTACACCAGTAACATTGTCATACGATGCTGTTACAATTCCTATCGAAGTTCCTAGTTGATATGAAGTATTAACGCCAACATTGTTAATAATGAATTTAGACAGTTGAGTTATATAATTGAATCCCGCTATTGTTTCAATTTCTTCACCAGCGACATAACTCGTGCCAACTCCACTCCAATAAGCCAAACCAGCCTCAACAGATTTGTTATTTGACTTATACTTAAGATCATGAGAAATGGCGTCAACAATGTAACCAACATCTCTATAACAAATAGATCTGTCCCAATCTGGATTTGTAGTAATTCCAGGATAAGTAGCTGTTATAAATCCAACGACTTCTTCTTGAATAAAGGCTTTATTTGCTTCTAATAGATCAGATCCATCTGCAAATCTACCATCTAAAGTTTGAATAGATGTACCATTGAATTGACTACTGATATCATCTATCTTGAGTACTTTATTGGTCTTATTTAAGATGTAATCTCTAATTGCAAGACCTTCATCTATAAAGACCCTTTCAGTTGATCCATCAGGAAGAACATCATCCTCATAGACTTTTGCAAAATTATTTCTTTGGGTTGTATCGATAACATTATCAATGTTAACCAATAGTGAAGAAACACTTTGCCCCACTGTTGGTTTTAAGTTTGTTGATCTCGCTATTCCAATAGAAACTTCATTTTCTGTTGGTTTTGTATAAATCTCAAGATCAGAAAACTCCTTAAATCCAGATGGGTGAACAATTGATCTTACAGATTCTCTCCACCTATCATATGGAATTTCACCTCTAATAGAATAGGAGAATTTTTGATAGTAGAAGTTATCAGAAATTCTTTGTTGGAAGTCATTCAATATTCCAACAGAATTATCTATTTGACCAATCTTATCTCTTGTAACTCCAAGTGTGGAATTTAAGTTAAATGTGGAGTAACTTTCTACGGTTCCATTTATTTTTGAAATCTCTCCAAAAATCTTATCACCAAGATCAAGTGATCCAAATGATTCGGAAACTCTAAGTTGATTGAGATCATTGTCCCAACCATTTTCCATTACTACAGCGGAGAATGAGTCGGATGTTACTTTTTCCCCAGATACATACTCAGAATCATCAGATAGAACCATTTCAAAAACAGGAATATCTTTTTTGTTAACGATATATCCTAAAGTTCTTTCATCATCATAGGTTCCAAAATTACCAGTTGCTATTCCAGTTGTAGAAACTGTTATTGTCAGGTTATTTTCATCTACAGAAGTTACAGGGAAAAATTGATAATTGTAATTTGCTGAATTGAAGTTTGCTTTTGATTGTGTATCTAGAGTCAATCTACAATTTTCAATAAAAACTTCATCGCCAACACTAAATGGAAACTGCGTTACTGTACTTCCATAACCAGAATTTATCAATGGATTGTCGCCAGCAGTATTTGCTAATTCAAAAGTAACATCATCACCAGAAACACTGATGAAATCAATATCGTACCCATTACTGTTGTAAATGCTTGTTATTTCCAGAGGAGCCTTTAGATCATTTACATTAGAAATAACATTAACTTTAGATACAGATCCGCCAAAAATTTCTGCTTCCAATTGGATGTATGGATGATCCTTTACTATTAGTTCTGGTGGATAATTATAGTTATTACCAGCAGTAACAATTCCAATATAATCTATAGTTCTGATGTCTTTTATAGAAACAACAGAAGGTACACTTAATGTTGGTGAAAGTGTTGGATCCGTTGGATAATCAAATCCATCCTTAACCCTATCAAATTCGGTGACCTTTCCTATTGTTGATCCATATAGTTTTACAACTGCATTTTTTCCAGATTCTGTTTGTATACTGGAGACTGTAGGCGTTTTAGTATATCCCCTTCCACCAAAGTTAATCGTGAGAGAATCTATTGGACCGGAAGTGTTTTTTGAAGTAGTTTTATAACTTATACTTCCTTCACTATATGAAGATACCTCAAGATCTAATGGTTGTTGTTTTAGATTTACAGAAAATACTTTATCAGAAATTACATTGGCTGCAAATTTTGATTCCAGTACGTGATTCTTAAAGAAAAGTTTGTTATGTCCAGAAACTGAAGAATCAAAGGATATCTGAGTTTTTCTGCCATCAATTGGACTCTTTGGAATTAAACTATAATAAATTGGATTTGGTAATTCTGGTTTTCTACTATCAACAGTAACTTTTGCATCTGCACTTCCTGGATCCTTATCCCTTGTAATTGCATATCCACCGTCTTCAGTACCGATTATGCCAAGAGATCTGGTAAGTTTGGAATCGGAATAAAATTCCAAGTCCATATCAACAATACTATTATCAGATAAATCAAACTCTACTATTGAATTTTTAATAGCATTTATTGGGGGGTTGATGAAATATAGACTTTGTGAAACTCCACCAGCAGAACCAAAGGATATAAAATTAGTATTTTTTATATCACTCTCATATTCACATAATTTAATTTCATTAATATCATTTTTAATCACATAGTAAACACCATTATCAACAAGACCTGATATTGGTGAAGTAGATTTATAAACTACTTTATCGCCAGTCTTAATTAAAGAACCAGATAAATCTATAGAACTATTAAGAACATCAACTTCAGAATTAGTAAATTCAATTTTATTAGCTAATAGTTTTCTTAATTCTGGATTGTAGAATATTGAAACTGTCTGCGTCTTTGCCTGATCTACAGATATCTCAACAGAATCTCCATCTAAAAGATTATGATTTGTCTTTGTTGTGACAATACCAACAAATCTTTCTAAAGATCCTGTAACTTTTTCATTCAATGTGGTAAATGAATGTGCAAATCCGATTGTTTCAAAAGAACTAAATTCATAGAAGTACAGAGAATTTAAGTTTGTTCCTATTCCAATAGAAGTTGTAAATCCTAAAGTAGAAATTCCAATATAATCGTTTCCAAGATTTACAGCATATACAATTTGATCATTATCTATTGTAAACGAAGCCCCGATTGCAGTATTCGATACTATTAAACTGGTTCCCGCATATCCTGCATTATATTTTAATGGTTGTCCTGTATAGAATTTGTGGGAAGGTAGATAAATTGATTTTGCTGGAATATATCTACTTTCTACTGTACTTGTTCCAATTCCAACTAGTGATCTAGTTACGCCATAACCAACACCGACACTTTCTTTTGGATCAAAATAAACAGTTTGATTATCTAAAGTCAATAAACCAGAATTTGGAATAGAGAATGATAGTTTATTTGGTAATAGAGTTACAGTGTCTCCAGATGTGTGAATACCTATCCCATCAAGTCTATTTACATAGAACATTGATTTTTCTGGGAAGATTTGGGTAATTCTAAGAGTCTCTGTTCCTATTCCAATTACATCATTTACAGAAAAACCACTCGTATCTTTTACAGTTATGAAAGTAGCATAACCCACGATGGTAGAAACATCCGAAGACAGTTCAACTGTTTTTTGATTAACACTTACTGTTTTTGGTCCTTCAATTATGGAATATTTTTCTTTTGATATCCCTTTAACTAAAATTGATTCGCCATCAAGTATTTCGTGTGGATCACCGTATGTTACTTCTACATTGCTTCCTTTGATATTAAAGTCTAGATTCGTTAGTGTCGATTTGACCACTGAAAACTCGTTTACTTCAGATCCAGATAGTTTTGAAACTAATACATTTGCTCCAGACCCATTACCATCTAGACTACTAATAACAAGTCTGTCATCTACTTTATATCCATCACCAGGAGAGAATATTGAAACAGAAGTTATTCCAGCTTTATTAATTTCTCTTACTCTAATCTCTTGTTTAAAATCATCTGAAATTTTATCAATCAAATCATAATAAGAATTTCTTTTTGTCAAATAATACGGACCAACATTTCTACTTATTGATAATTGAGTAAAATCAATATCTTGAGTGAAAGTAGGAATGAAATTTTCTACAATTGGTAAATCTTTAAAATATGGACCAACAATATATGGATAGGCAGGAGTAGATTTTCCAGTATTGTCAATGTTTATTGTTGTAAAATATGCATATACGCCATCAGGATATTGTGGTGTAATACAATATCTACCATTATGTTCATCTAAATCTCCAGATCCAGTATACACATAATCATTTGTAAAATAACCACCTTCAAAATTTGGTGGGCGGAATCCAGAAACATTACTTGTCTGTAAATCATAACCAGTTCTTATTTGTCTAATGGATCCACCAACAATTGGATCATATCCATATGGACCATAGATTGGATTGCCATCATAAGCAAATCCCAATATAGGGGAGTGTGATAGTCCAGAAGTCTCTTCTTTATTAGTTTCTGTAAAGTTATCTTCTAGTTGATATCTTAGTTTATTTGGAATATAGAAATGAATATATTGGAGACCAAACTTAGGATCCTGACTTGGATAGATCATTCCCTGATCATCACTTTCGATCATTTTCTTAGACTTTACAGCCTGGTTTATCTTCCACTCATAAACATTTGCTAAGAATTTTGCGTTGGATCCTGTATTATTAACTAGTAGTTCTGTATTTGAAGAAGCGTAACCAACACCACCATTAATAATATCAAATCCTTCTACTCTTCCATCGACAATTACAGGATTTACTTCAGCAAATTTACCCTCTCCAACTACAGTGATATCAGCATCTACTCTATAACCTCTACCCTTATTGATAATTTTAATATCATTAATAGAACCATTTAATATAATTGGTTTCAAAATACACTGAGAAGATATTGTTGAGAATCCAACTTCTGGTCTTCTATGATAGTTAACAATATTTGTGCAACCATAAGAAATACCACCGTCTTCAAGATATACATCAGATACACTTCCAGTAACTATTGGTTTTAGATTTGGTTGAACCAATCCAGTGGATCCAATAGAAGCCAAAGATTCTATGTTTATTTCTATTGGAGGATATGAAATTATATGTGTACCAACACCAACACTACTAAACTTTACATATTTTTTATCTAAAAGATTTTGATTGGAAGCTACTGTTCCAACACCAGCCGAAGACAATTTGAAAGAATTTTTATCAAGTACTTTTACATAGTATGAAGTTGAAGTAGATAATCCAGATATTGGTGTATCTGTTGTGTTGTAATGAACTACTTCACCAGTAGAAAATCCATGATTGTATGCGACAAGATAAGAATCATAAGTATTGATTCCAACAGAATTTCCAGAAGTATTGTTAGATGGGATTCTTACGTGTCTATTCGAGTATCCAGATCCACCATCTTTTACATATACCTCTGTAATTGTATTTTTAGATAATAAAGTAGTCAGATTATGAAATCCAGAACTGATACCAGTAATGTTTATCGCATTTGATTTATTAATAGCATCAGTAAATGTATTATAGATTTTAGTAGCATTAGTACTAGTTATTCCAACATAATAGTGAGATTGATCTACGAGTCCAGGTAAATCACTGTTTCCATTTGCATAATAAATTATTTCTTCACCATCATCAAAATTATGAGCCTGTGGGAAAGTAATAATGTCCGTTGAAGGATTAACGTCACTAGTTGGTCTAAATCCAGCAGATATTCTACTCCTTACTAGATTAGATTCTAAAACACAACCAGTTCCATTTCCACCAGATATAGTAATTTTTGGTTTTGATTGATATCCAATACCAGGAGAAATTACTCTAACTTTTTTAATGCTTCCTACCAAATTAACATGAGCTTTTGCAGAAATTCCTTGAACATCTCGAACTTCCAAATTTGGTGGATTTATAATATCGTAATCTTTACCCTCATTAGTAACATTAACAGAAACCAATGGACCAAAGTAAATGTTCTCGTCAAATAGACTTGGAGATAATATCTCAACTCCATTATTTGCCAATCCAATAGATCTGTTAGTAGTAGTTCTCTTATTCTTATCATCAAATATAGTTTCTCTTTCAACTATATTGAATTTCTTGAATATTTTTTGGTTTTTTAATTCTTTATTTTCATATCCATTTCTATAGATAACATCACCAAAATTACCAGGTTTTACTTGGATGTACTTCTTAAAGAAAAGATCATTTTTACTGTAAGATAATTTTATATTATCATCATCAATTTTGGTAAGAAAATAGTATCCTGTCTTTATTCCAGAGTTACTTGTACTTGATGGACTATAGTATACAGAATCTCCGGTAGAAAATGGATGGTCTGTTGCTATAATATTTTCTGTGGTTTCCGATGTTATATTAGTGTCTACAGATATTCCCGTTTTACTATCCTTTGCAAAAATTTCAAAAGTAGGTAATCCACTAGAAGCAACATAAAAAGATGATCTATCAAAATCTATGTAAGTGTTTTGTACACCACATGGAATTTCAGAAATATTTGGAAAATAATTAGACTGGTGTTTTGATTTTATAATTATTTTTTTAACTACTTTTGCATTTGTAATAGTAAAAGTGGGAGAAGTTACTTGAACCAGAATTCTACTAGCAAATTTTCTTACTACATCTCCAGCGTTAAACTCTACAGACACAACTGTAGCGGAAGATAAGTTTCCAAGGTCATCTGCTAATTCAACTGTCTCCCCCTTAAAGAAACTAATTTCATCATATAAATTAATTCTATAATTAGTTGCAGACTGTTGAGAAATATCTTTTATATTATGGTTTGTAGGTAAATTGTAAATCCAACTGTTGAATCTAAAATTAGAGGTTAAATCTCTACCAAATCCAGATAGTCTTACCTTATCATTTACCCTTAAATTTGATGTTTCAGAGAAATCAACATTGTCAATTACATTGATTACCCTAAAATCAACTCTTGATGTATTGCCAACACCGATGTAACTATAAGCAAACTTATCTTCAACTATATCTAATGCATAATCAAGGTCTTTTGTTATTCCACTTACTCCCAAAAACTGGTTAATGGAAGTATCAGTATATGTTAAAGTTATATAATTAGAATTTTTTGGTTTAACTCTAAGTGTTCCAGACTTAGAAAATCCAATTGTAGAATCTACAAGTATAGTTGTTGATCCAGTAAGAGTCTTCTCAAGTACTTTAGTTTTTCCAGAAACCTCAAAAGAACCAGAGAATGAAGTAGAGTCTAATGATATTTCATAAAACTCTTTATTATAAACAGGTCTATACTCTACATTGAAGATAGATGCACTAACTGTGCCTACACCAGTTATTTCTTGATATAAAAAATTACCTTTTGTTAAAGTTGCATCATCACCATCCAACTTTTCAACCAACATATTTTTTGTAATAAAATATGAGTTGGATGAAGGAACAAGAGTATAGTCCTGTGGTTTTATAATGTCGATATTTTTTCCATATAAAATCTTGAATAGAATTTTATATGATGTATCAGTGCCCTTTGCAACATAGAAGTCTTTTGCCTTTGAAAGGATATTTTGTACGGATATACCCTCTACAAAAGTTCTAGATTCAAACCCTGGTAAAAATTCTGATTTGAATTTTTTAAAAAATTCTAAAAGAAATATATTACTTAAATTGGTTACTATAGAACCCACTTCATGTTGAGAAGCTTCTGATTTTTTAAATTCTAAAAATTGAGAATCAGCATCAGATTTTATCTTATCAATACCACTAAAACCCCTGGAACACCCAAGGAATGATGTAGAAGTCTTAGATTTGTATGTAATTATTTCATCATCTATTTTTAACAATCCATATTCAGATGGCCAACCAACAGTAGATTGAACTTTAATCTCACTATCAAATGCATAAACCTCTTCGGTTACTATACTATATGACCCCAGTTGATCGATACTAAATGCATCGATATCTTTGTACTCTTTTATATTTTCTGCAAGATCTACTGCGCCAGATTTATTCTCTAAAGAATTATAGTAACTCTTTAGAAACTCTTTGAATAGAGGAGACTCGTCGTTTAGAAACTCTGGAATCTGGGATTCCAGTACGTCATTAATTCTGACTTTTTGGATATCGGCCATGTTATCTCGTATAATTTCCGTTTAAGTAACTGGAGGTTGGGGTGAATAATGTAGCAGAACTATTTTCACCAGAAACAATAATATCTTCAATAGTAGATATTTTGGAATTGTTTATATCTACTTGCAAATAAAGATCTTTAAGTCCAACGACATCATTTGATTCTGGTACAGCCTGTACCTCAATGAATCCATTTGTTAGTGAAGATCCTGTTATATTTACCACATCAAGAAGAACTTCGCCAGTGACATAATCAACTGTTCCGGCATTATTTTTAACAATTACAGGAACATTGTTTTCAATTTTAAAGAAGAAGATTCTTCCAGAAGTATCTGTAACGGCTAAATCTGCCATGTAGAGTGTTTCTGCAACACCATCAATGGTAAATCCTGTTGATTTTACCGAATATCCATCTTTTCTAATATGAATTTTATTTCCAAAACACAACTCATATGTTGCAAAAGTATTATATTCTGGAGTTAAATCTCTCCTCATCTTAATCTTGGTGATGTTTGATGTAATTGACTCGTCAGTATCGTCAATTAGTGCAACAACTTTACTGTATTTAAATCTTCCACCAAAGTTGTTGACATCCGAAGATCTAGAATAGGTAGTCAATGTATTTAATACTTTTGTTCTTACATTTTCTGCACTAGAAGATGTATTTACGTTGTAGTAAACTGTGGAATCAATTTCTACATACAAGTAAGATAGGTCAATGATTTCTGGCCTAATTCCAGCAATTGAATATTGTCTTAAACTTCTAATAATATCAGACTTAGTTACTTCAGATAAAAATGTACCATTTCTTGGTTTAATTGAGATAAAAACCTTTCCGTATTCTGGAGGATCTAGTTCTTCCCCACCATATGCAGAGAGAGACTCAACATTACTATAGATGTATGGTATAAGCGCCTTGTAATCGTTCGCTGTGACCGCCCTGAACTGCGATGAATAGACTCTAGGTGCCAAGTACTTGATAGAGTCTATAGACTCGATTTCGTCCCCATTCTGGGATGATGATTCAGTTAATAGTAAAGAGATTCCACTAGTAACATCAGTACCATTATTATCTTGAATAATGCCCGAGAAAGTAAAGTTGGAAGCTCCGTTACCTGTTGTACCATTCGTTACGATATAAGAAGCGGTAATTACTGACCCAGAATCCAACTTCTTACCGATTATTCCGTCACCAAATCTAAGTTCATATTTCTGGTCTTCAATTTCTTGAATTAAGAATATCCTTGAGTTCTCATCGACATTTAGAATATTCGAATATTGTGTATATTGTTCTGTAATCTGATTCTTGACACTTACTCTAATAGTAGTCGTGTCTATATTTGTATTCGGTAAAACAAATCTTTGATTTGCTTGAGAGTTATCTACAACAAATGTTGAGGTTAGATATATTCCCTCATATAACTCCAAAGAACTAAACGTCGCAGTTCCATTAGTATCAACGGGAACTGTTACATCGTCAGGTATAGAAAAGATATAGTTTCCACCCTGAACTGCCCCAAGAGCAACTTGACCTGCAAGAATTTTTACTGTTCTTGAGTCCGTCTGACTCATATCAACATCAAAACCGACTCTAGCACGTGCCGCTCTTCTTGATCTAGGAACATAACCAATATTCCTTGCAAGTGAAACAACGTTTTCTCTAAGAGTCGCACTATCAAGAAATACTTCATTGACTGCCATGTTTGAGTTAAAGGCAGTTACATAACTGTTATATGCCAATAAGTCAATCAGCGTCGAAAAGTTAGAACCTTCAAAATCAAAATCAGTGAATTCACTGTTTGATCTCAAATAGTCCTTGATTTGAGTCCTTAAATTTTCGAAATCTAAGTTTGTAAACTGATTGAATGCCATTAGATTCTAGTTGGCTGTAGTAAAAAGTCTATAGTTTGTTGTGGGGCAGGTATTCCCACAATATCATATGATATTCTCACATTGATTTCGTTCGAATCTGGTGGATATGTAATATCAACTGTCCCTTGTTTAATCCGAGGTTCGAAGTTCTTTAGAAGAGTTGATATTTCAATCTCTAAAGAACTCGCTAACTCGGGTGTCTGTAGTTCAAACATTGAATTATCAACGTTTGTTCCAAGAATATCATTAAAAAATCTCTCACCTACCCTTGTTCTGACCAAATTGATCACCGATTTCTTGATGGCATCCTCATTTGTAATCGCAAGAATGTCATTAGTGACAGGATTTCGTACAAAAGACAAACTAATATCTCTAAATTTTCGAGAAATTAATGCCATTACTTGTAAACAAAGGGTATTTATTATATGTATAAGACCTTTTTACCACTTTTTACCATAGACTGGTTCAGTACCATACTCCCAATCATCATAATCATCATCATTTCTGATTTGTTCATGAAGTTTTGTCTGTCTTTTGATGTCATGAATGTGATCATGAGCGACTTCACGAAGCATATTTAAGTATTTGTCCGATTTTGGGTCGGTTATGAGTGTCATTCCAGACTCAATAAAGTCTTTTCCCTGATCTGGGACTGGATGATTTGACATTTTTAGCTCCTGATTTTTTAGATCAGAACTTTTTACGGGGTTGCTATC
>Ga0129342_1000104_pt1 | contig 29615 bp, 27 predicted proteins | sample CPBDNA_5_FD_94426 | JGI IMG/M metagenome (GOLD analysis project Ga0129342, IMG submission 94426) | Freshwater to marine salinity gradient microbial communities from Chesapeake Bay, USA - CPBay_Sum_15_0.2_DNA | ecosystem: Environmental > Aquatic > Marine > Coastal | place: USA: Chesapeake Bay...
AGAAAACCCCTCGATATCTCGAAGGGTTTTGTTGGGTGGAAGACCGGTCTCGAACCGGCGACCTCTAGAACCACAATCTAGCGCTCTAACCAACTGAGCTACAACCACCATTTTGTACGGCTGCAAATGTACTACGTTTTTGCAAATCCAAAAAAGGAATTATATCAAATCGCTTATCGAATTTACCCCCACCAAACGGCTTGAGGTAAAACCCTCGGCATAATCAACACCAATAAGACGACCCAAATCTGCAGCGCGATATGTAATGCTGTCCAAGAAGTTTTGTGTGCTTATAGGGGTATCAGGTTCGTTGCTATTCGCCTTATAAAACTGAGAGTCATACGCCTGCACAGCAGCACGTTTTACTTCTATATGATTACTTATATCAACAACAAAATCGGGAGTAGCGTTATTCCATTGAATGTAATGATACAACTGTTTGGGACGCCAAGGGTGTTGCGCATTCCCTTTAAATGAGGTTTTCACTTTTTGCAAACCACTCAAAAAACAACTTTCTGAAACTAAAGCAGCTGCTCTTCCGTGATCGGGGTGCCTGTCTTCTGTGGCATTGCACAATACCATATCAGGCTGTAAATCACGGATATATGTGATAATTTTCTCTTGATGCTCGCGATTGTTTTTAAAAAACCCATCTGCAAAGTCTAGGTTATAACGAGCAGTAACCCCCAAAATTTCAGCGGCTTTCGTTGCTTCTTTTAGGCGAATTTCAGCGTTTCCGCGCGTACCTAGCTCTCCCCGCGTCAAATCCAAAATAGCAACTTTTTTCCCTGCTGCAATTTCTTTTGCCAAGGTACCCCCACAAGATAATTCTACATCGTCAGGGTGCGCGCCAATGGCTAAAATATCAACCTTCATCTTTTAACTTTTTATCCAATTGAGAATTTTTTCATCATCAGGCTGAGTGCGTGGTGATATTACATCAACCAACATTCCATTTTCATCAATCAGATATTTTTGAAAGTTCCAACTTACCGAGCTGTCCTTGACGCCGTTTTTGATTTTTTGTGTTAGGAAAGCATAAACAGGGTGTTGGTTTTTTCCCTTCACACTAATTTTCGCCATCATTGGGAAAGACACTCCGTAATTTTTTGAACAAAAGGCTTTAATTTCCTCGTTTGTTCCAGGCTCTTGCCACATAAAATTATTAGCAGGAAAACCGATAATCACAAAATTTTGATCTTTATATTGCTGATATAAGGCTTCTAGTTTTTTATATTGAGGGGTTAACCCGCATTTGGAAGCGGTATTAACAATCATTACTTTTTTTCCTTTAAGAGACGCAAGGGAAAAAGAATTGCCGTTGATATCTTCAACGTTTAAAGAATGAATGGATTTTTTCATAGCTGCAGGTTGGGCATGAGACATAAACGCACAAAGCAGCAAAATACTAAAAATGCGCATAAACAATTTTTAAGCGAAGTTAAGGAATTCGAATATAATGATTGAATTAAACAATTTCGGCACTAAGTCCAGCGGCGTGCAAACGAATACATTTGGGCTCCAACTCATCATATGTGCCGCGTTTTACGGCGCATTTCCCTTTGTAATGCACAATAAGCGAGCATTGCTCTGCTTGTTCTGGAGTATGGTCGCAAACTTCAATAAGCGTCTTAATCACATGATCAAAAGTATTGACATCGTCGTTAAATAAAATAATTTCGTGTAAACGAGAGGATTCAACCGCTAACTCTTGTTGCGGCTGCTCCTGTTCTTCAGATTTACCAAAACGTATCATTTCCACTAAATTATAAATTTTAGACAAATCCAACCTTGTTTTTCCGTCTTACAATCAAAATGCAATCCGTTTGCATTCGCCACATCGCAAAGTAATGCAACATCTCTTCCGTGAAAACCAGAAAGCAACAGAACGCCATTTTTCGCAAGCATTTTTCCATATTCTGGTAAATGCTCAAGCAAAACATTTCTATTGATATTGGCAAGCAGTATCTCAAATTTGGTGTCAAATAAATCGAGTGTGTTTGTACTAAAAGAAATGTCCGACACGCCATTTTTTGATGCATTTTCTTTGGCATTCTCAACGCACCAATCTTCAATATCTATACCTGAAACGACAGCTGCGCCTAACTTTTTAGCCAGTATTGCCAACACTCCTGTTCCGGTTCCCACATCAAGTACAGATGCCCCTTTACAATTCAACTTTAGTATCTGTTCAAGCATCAATTGTGTAGTGGCATGATGCCCAGTCCCAAACGACATTTGAGGGTCAATGATAAGCTCGTGTTTTGTAGTAGCAGGTTTGTGAAAAGATGCACGTATGGTCCAATCACCAACAGCAATGGGTTGAAATTGAGCTTCCCAAACCGCATTCCAATTTTGCGCTTCCATGTCCTCATAAGTAGCCGAAACCTTAACATCATCAAAAGGGATATTAAGACAGTCAGCTAAAACAATTCGATGGGCTTCCTCTTTTGGAATGTAGGCGGTAAGACCATTGTCATGCTCAACAAAGCTTTCAAAAGGAAATGCAAAAAGCCATGCCGAAACAATCTCCAATTTATCTATGGGAAAGATGGTGAAATGATAAGCGCGGTAGGCTCTCACCTTTTAAAACGCATTGACAATGGCTGCAAAATCGTCGGCATTTAGAGAAGCACCGCCAATAAGACCCCCATCCACATCGGGTTGAGCGAATATCTCTTGGGCGTTTGCCGGTTTAACACTTCCACCATAGAGAATTGAAACACTTTGCGCCAAGGCATCGTCATACTGCGCTGTCAAAACACTTCTGATATGTGCGTGCATTTCCTGCGCTTGCGCTGGACTAGCTGTTTCGCCAGTGCCTATCGCCCAAACGGGCTCATACGCCAAAACAATTTGGCTCCACTGCGAGGCATCTAAATTGAAAAGTGCATTACGGAGCTGACTAGAAACCACATCAAAATGACTTCCTGATTTGCGTTCGTCAAGCTCTTCGCCAAAGCAGAAGATAATTTCCATCCCGTTTTCAAGAGCTGTATTTACTTTCTCAGCCAAAAGGGCATCTGTTTCATGGAAATATGCCCTACGCTCGGAATGTCCCAACAGAGTAGTATTCACACCTATTGATTTCAGCATTGAAGCTGAAATTTCACCAGTGTAAGCACCCGATGTTGCTTGGTGCATATTTTGTGCGGACACATCAATTTTGGTGCCGGAAGTTAGGTTTACAGCAGCTGCAAGATGCACGGCAGGAGTGGCAATCGCTACACGAACATCGCTGGAAAGTTTTTTGGTTTTTAAAGCCTCAATAAGTGCTTGACTCTCGTCTGCGTTTAGGTTCATTTTCCAGTTTCCTGCTACAATGTGCTTTCTCATGTTGATTTTTTATTGGTTGTTTAAATGAATTAAAGCGAATAAGGCATAATTTATCATATCTTGATAATTTGCCGACAACCCCTCACTAACAAGGGTTTTTCCTTCGTTGTTTTCTATTTGTTTTACACGAAGTAATTTTTGTAAAATCAAGTCTGTTAGTGAGCTAACACGCATATCACGCCACGCTTCACCATAATCGTGATTTTTGCGTTCCATAAGTGCTTTGGTGGCAGTGGCATGTTTGGTGTAAAGCTCCATTACCTCATCATTGGTCAAATCGGGTTGATCTGCAACGCCCAATTCAAGCTGAATTAGCGCCATAATGGAATAATTAACAATGCCAATAAATTCAGCCTCCTCACCCTCATCTACTCTTTTAGAAGCCACCTCTTGCAGCGTCCTGATGCGTTGTGCTTTAATAAAAATTTGATCGGTCAGAGAAGTAGTGCGAAGAATGCGCCAGGCACAGCCGTAGTCAATCATTTTTTTCTCAAAAAGCTCCTTACATTTGGATGCTTCTGACATATATTGTGCTTCGGTATGCGCCACCTGATTTGTTTTGTTGTAAATTTCGGTCAAAAATGAGCAAGATTTGGTTTATTACCAATAATTTTAAGTGCTATTTATGAACATCACATGCAACGGTAATATCATCGATCTCACAAGACCCAAAATCATGGGGATTTTGAATGTTACGCCAAATTCGTTTTACGACGGTGGTAAACACAACACCTTAGATGCTGCGCTCAAGCAAACTGAAAAAATGATTTTAGAGGGCGCTACCTTTATCGATGTTGGTGGCGCAAGCTCAAAACCTGGTGTGGAGGAAATTTCAATAGATGAAGAGCTTAAGCGCGTGCTTCCTGTCATTGAAAAAATTTGCCTCGCATTTCCCGAAATTTTTGTGTCTGTTGATACCTATAGTAGTGAAGTGGCAAAACAGGCGGTAGCTGCAGGAGCACAACTTGTAAACGATATTTCCGCAGGAAATTTAGATCCCAACATGCTAAAAGCAGTAGGTAAACTTGGTGTGCCCTACATTGCCATGCACATGCAAGGAACCCCACAGACCATGCAAAACAATCCCACATACGACGATGTACTTATTTCAGTACGCTCATTCTTTTCTGAAAAAATTGCTGCAGCTCATGCGGCAGGAATTAACGATATTGTTTTAGATCCTGGATTTGGTTTTGGAAAATCCACAGAGCATAATTTTACTTTACTCAAATACCTGCACACCTTACAAATTGATGGAGTCCCTTTACTAGTGGGAGTTTCGCGTAAATCCATGATTTACAACACATTGGAAACAGGCGCAGCACATGCGCTTAATGGAACAACAGTGCTAAATACTATTGCGCTACAACAAGGGGCAGCTATTTTACGGGTACACGATGTAAAAGAAGCGCAAGAAGCTATTTGGCTAATTGAAGCACTTGATGCCTCTTATCCAATAAATCCGTAATTTTATAAGATGTTTGACTTTTTAGATTTCAATCTACTGGATGTACTAGATATTTTTTTGGTAGCCTTGCTGCTTTACTACGCATATCGACTAGTTCGTGGAACAGCTGCCATAAATATTTTTGTGGGTATTGTAATTCTTTATCTCATTTGGAAGATTACCGATGCGCTAAACATGGAGCTTCTTAGTAATATTTTGGGCGGATTTATGAGTGTTGGAGTATTTGCGCTAATTGTGGTGTTTCAACAAGAGATTAGAAAGCTGCTACTAATGCTTGGCTCTTCAAATTTCGCTAACAGAAAGGCATTAAATCGTTATTTCAAAATTTTTACTGCTAATCAAAATACATTTGACCCTGAACTAAATATAGATGTACTCGTTCAAAGCTGTTCGTCTTTGAAAAAACAAAAATTGGGGGCATTATTGGTGTTAGAAAGAAACAGTTCTTTAGATTTTCTAAAACCCTCTGGTGTAGTGGTAAATATGGAGATTTCAGTACCGGTGATTGAAAGTATTTTCCACAAAAACGCACCGCTACATGATGGTGCCGCCATCATCGAGAACAATACCATTACGGCAACTCGAGTAGTGCTACCTGTATCTGAAAACAAATCTATCCCCAAAAGGTTTGGACTAAGACATAGAGCCGCAATGGGTATTACCGAAAAAACCGATGCTGTAGTGCTTGTGGTTTCTGAAGAAACAGGCGCAATTAGTTATTTCAAGAACGGCGAACGATTCCCATTTAGTTCTTACAAAGAGCTAAGTGAAATGCTTTCAAAAGACATGGATTAGGTTGTTTGTGCAGGAGCCAAAAACTGTACTTCATAGAGATTTTTATAGTAACCACCTTCAATTTCAAGCAGTTCTTTGTGCGTTCCCTCCTCTACAATTTTCCCTTTATCCAAAACAATGATTTTATTGGCACGCTGTACGGTAGCCAATCGGTGCGCAATAACCAAAGATGTTTTGCCTTTGGTAATTTCTTTAGTCGCTTTTTGAATAAGTTTTTCAGCATGGGTATCAATGGAAGATGTTGCCTCGTCAAGCACTAGAATTTTGGGTTGCATGATATAAGCACGTAAAAACGCTATTAATTGGCGTTGCCCTGTTGAGAGCATGCTTCCACGTTCTTTTACATTAAAATGATATCCATCTGGAAGACTTGAAATAAATGCATGCACCCCTATTTTTTTGGCAGCAGCCACCACATCTTCTTCGTGAATAGAAGTATCCCAAAGGGTAATGTTGTTGTAAATAGAATCGGCAAAAAGGAAAACATCTTGAAGCACCACGCCAATTTGCTTGCGGAGCCATACGCGTTCGTAGTCTTCAATACCTACACCATCTAATAAAACCTTTCCACTATCAATTTCATAAAATCTACTTAAGATATTAATCAGCGTGGATTTTCCCGCACCCGTTGCCCCTACTACAGCAACGGTTTCGCCGGGTGCCATGTCAAACGAAATGCCATGAAGCACTGGCTCATCTTTTTTATATGAAAAATGTACATTCTCAAATCGAAGTGCACCCGTAATCTCTTTTTCTGAAATGATTCCTTGATTTGGGATTTTTTCGTCCATATCGAGAATAGCTACCACTCGTCGCACGGCAACCATACCCATTTGCAAGGTGTTAAACTTATCGGCAATTTGGCGAAGTGGGCGAAAAAGCATTTGGGATAATTGAATAAAAAGAAAGATAATACCCAACGTAATACCCGACGATCCTGCAATCACATTAAGTCCGCCAAACCATACCAGTAATCCAATGGTAATGGAGGTGGAAAGTTCTGCAATTGGAAAAAAGATGGAGTTGTACCAAACCGTTTTAAGCCATGCTTTGCGGTGTTTGTCGTTAATTCCTCTAAATATTTTTGATTCGATTTCCTCTCGAGCAAAAAGTTGTACAATGCTCATGCCCGAAATACGCTCTTGCACAAAACTGTTTAGGTTTGCCACCTGTGTACGCACTTCGTCAAAAGCAGCTTTCATGGCTTTTTGAAATTTACGCGTAGCAACTAAAATGAGTGGAAGCACTGCGAAAACAATTAACGATAATTTCCAACTTACAGACCACATCACCACAATAACAACAAGCATTTTTAGCAGGTCGGAGATTATCATAAACAAGCCCTGACTAAAAATCCCTGATATGGTTTCAATATCACTTACCACCCGAGTAACCAAGCGTCCAACAGCAGAATTATCGTAATAGGTCATTTTAAATTGCAACATATGTGTGTAAAGTGTGTTGCGTAGATCAAAAATTACTTGCTGTCCCAACCAATTGGCGTAATAGATAAACATAAACTGGAAAATAACTTCCATAAGCAATGCAGCCCCCATTAAGGCGATAAGCACCAACATGCCGTCATAATCTTTGACAGTAATGTAATCGTCTATGGTAATTTTTAGCAAGTATGGACTAAGTGTAGAAAAACCTGACAACAGCACCGCAGCCAACAATACAAAAGCAAATGTTTTGCGGTAGGGCTTTACAAACACCATAAGGCGTTTGAATAAGCCTACATCCAAAAGGCTACTTGAGCTTTTCTTTTCCATAAGCTTCAAAGATAGTGTTTGGATAGCGAATTTCAGTTAAAAACAATCCGTGTGCTGGTGCAGAACTTCCCGCCTGTGTGCGGTCTTGACTATCTAGTACTGCTTGAAAGCCTGAAAGCGACAGCTTTCCTGTGCTCACATCCAAAAGCGTTCCCACTACAGCACGAACCATATTGCGTAAAAATCGGTTTGCTGAAATGTGAAAAATCAAATTGGATTGTTGCTGTTCCCAAAAGGCTTTAGTTATTTCACAGTCATAGGTTTTGACATCTGTTTTAGAACGAGAAAAACACTTAAAATTGGTGTGCTTTAGAAGAAGAGTCGCTGCTGTATTCATCGCATCTATGTCCAGTGGTGTGTTAAAAGCATAGGCAAATTCGCTATTAAACGGATTTTTTTGAGTGGTGATATGGTATTCATAACTCCTAGAAGTCGCATCGAAACGTGCATGCGCATCCGCAGTAACAGCATGAATGCCATGAATGGCAATGGCTTCGGGTAAAAATCGGTTAAGGCGATGCGCCAGTTCTTTTGCTATATCAATAGAAATTTCCGCATCAAGATGCGCATACATTTGCTTGGCATGAACACCTGTATCTGTTCTTCCTGCACCAACAATTTGGATTTCTTCTCCCAACAAAGTGCTCAAAGCCTCCTCCAAAACCTGCTGTACAGACACCGCATTGGGCTGGCGTTGCCACCCGTGGTATGAAGTTCCTTTGTATGAAAGTTCCAGAAAGAAGCGCAAAACTGTAATTTTGTGCAAAGATGATGAAAAAGATATTGTTGCTTTCCGATACGCATAGTTTTTTGGATACTCGCATTTTGGACTACGCCAAAGATGTGGACGAAATTTGGCATGCCGGTGATATTGGTAGTTTTGAGGTAACCGATGCGCTGCAAAAACTAAAACCCTTAAGAGCTGTATATGGCAATGTTGACAATGCTACCATTCGGCAGCAGTTTCCTGAAGATTTATTATTTGAGCTTGAAGGGGTTACTGTTTTTATGACACACATTGGTGGAAGACCAAAACGATATGCCAAGGGTATTTCTGAAAAGTTAACACGATTAAAACCACAGCTTTTTGTTTGTGGGCACTCGCATATTTTAAAGGTTGCTTATGACAATGACAGAGAATTGCTGTACATCAATCCGGGGGCAGCGGGAAAGCACGGGTTTCACAAAAAGCAGACCTTAATCAAATTTGAACTAGCCAACGGTAAAGCGCAGCATTTGGTGGTAATTGAATTAGCCGACAAATTGACTTCTGATACGTGACCAGCGGTACTTACGAATAAATTTTCCTTCTTTTTTAGTAACCAACTTAGGTTTGCGTTTAAGCCATGCCCCAATAAAACCAAGTAGTACGCCAATCAAACTTCCGCGCTGACTTTGTGCCCATTTTAGAGAGGCAAGTATGCCTAAAATAAATCCGTAACCCAATCCGTAAAACACTTCTCCTTTGGCTTTGGCAGCTCTACGACCGTATTTAAAACCTGTTGGACGTAGGTGTTTTACGCGCAATGTGTCGTCTGTTTTGACAGCAAAACCATGGTATAATGCCAAGAGTTCGTCTAGAGTATCCCAGCCCAAGGCAGGGCGCAATCCACCAATAGCGGTAAAGCAAGGTTTGCTGTATGCCTTTACGGGACCACGCACATGGTTTGCTGAGATATTTTCCAATGTCCAAACGCCCTTTTTTTCAATGGATAACACACCTGAAAACATGCCCAAATTGGAATCGCTGGTAAAAGCTTTGGCTACAGTTTCCAAATAATTTGATGGAAAAATGATATCCGCATCAAACTTGCACACCACATCCCAAGAAGTATGCAAGGCTTCAAAACCACGAATGAAGGCACGAACAACTTTTTGACCTGGCTGGTGGACGGAAGGGGTTTTAGCGGAAACAAGACGAACCGATGGATGCTTTTTTTCCAAAGATTTGGCAATTTCTGCAGATTTATCTGTGGAACCATCATCCACCAATATTAGCTCATTAAAATTATAAGTCTGTGTAAATAAGGAATTTACAGATTGTTCTAAATGAGTTTCCTCATTAAAAAAAGGGATAATAATGGAAATGGCTACCACAAAAGGGATTTATTAGGTGTCAAAAATAAAAAAAGTTGTATGTTTGCTCTAACGGCAAATACTTCAGCCGACTATATTACAATTTATATTACTCATTCACACATGTTTGAATTATCAGAACTAAAAGCAAAGAAACTTGCTGAATTGCAAGAAATTGCAAAAGAATTAGGCCTTAAAAAAATTACAGGTCTTAAAAAAATTGAGCTCACTTATCGTATCATTGATCATCAATCTACCTTGCCTGAACCAGGAGAAACTGTAGAAACAGTGACAGAGGCTCCCAAAGAAACTTCGGACAACAAAGAAACATCCGACACATCCAAAAGAACTCATCGCAAAAGAGCTGAAAAACCCAAAAACCAAGATAAGCCACAAGAAGAAAAAGAGGGGCAAAATAAAAACCGAAACAGCGGGAACCATCAAAATAAAAATAAAGACGATCGTACCCAAAACGGTAAAAACAATGGTAACACTAATACCAACGGAAACAACAACGGGAACAACAACAGCAAAGACCCTAACCACAACAAAGATAACCGCAACCGCTACCGCCAACCCGATTACGAGTTTGATGGCATTATAGAAAGCGAAGGCGTGTTGGAAATGATGCCTGAGGGTTATGGTTTCCTTCGCTCATCGGATTACAATTATTTGTCTTCTCCAGATGATATTTACGTTTCCAATTCGCAAGTGCGCTTGTTTGGACTCAAAACTGGGGATACCGTTTTGGGACATATTCGTCCGCCAAAAGAAGGCGAAAAGTATTTTCCGCTTATTAAGGTATCGCTCATTAACGGGCTTTCACCCGATATTGTAAGAGACCGCGTATCGTTTGAGCACCTTACGCCATTATTCCCACAAGAAAAATTTAACCTTGCCGATAAGCAAAGTACCATTTCTACTCGAGTAATGGATTTGTTTTGCCCTATTGGAAAAGGGCAGCGTGGTATGATCGTATCGCAGCCCAAAACAGGAAAAACAATGTTGCTTAAAGACGTGGCTAACGCCATTGCAGCAAACCACCCCGAAGTGTATCAAATTATTTTATTGATTGACGAACGCCCAGAGGAAGTTACCGATATGCAACGCAATGTAAAAGGCGAAGTAGTGGCCTCTACGTTTGACGAGCCCGCAGACCGCCACGTAAGGGTTGCCAATATCGTGCTCGAAAAAGCAAAACGCCTTGTGGAATGTGGACACGATGTGGTGATTTTATTAGACTCCATTACCCGATTGGCACGTGCGTATAACACCGTACAGCCAGCCTCTGGTAAAATTTTGAGTGGTGGTGTAGATGCCAATGCACTACACAAACCAAAGCGATTCTTTGGTGCGGCACGTAATATTGAAAATGGTGGCTCGCTATCTATTATTGCTACGGCACTTACCGAAACCGGCTCTAAAATGGATGAAGTGATTTTTGAAGAATTTAAGGGAACAGGAAACATGGAATTGCAGCTTGACCGCCGTATTTCTAACCGCCGTATTTTCCCAGCTATTGATTTGGTGTCTTCTAGCACACGCCGAGACGACTTGCTCTTAGACGAAAACACCATTCAACGCATGTGGATTATGCGTAAATACCTTGCTGACATGAACCCCGTGGAAGCCATGGAGTTTATCAGCGACCGTATCAAAAAATCATTAAACAACGAAGAGTTTTTGATTTCTATGAATGCATAAATCTTTGGTATACTAAAAGTAAAAAGGCTTCCAATTTGAAGCCTTTTTGTTTTGTTAGGTAAGCATCTACTTAAAGTGTGCTAACGTGCTTTGCTAGTTTTGACTTTAGGTTAGCCGCTTTGTTGGCATGAATGATGTTGTTTTTTGCCAACTTATCAATCATAGATGCTATAAGCGGAAACTTCTTTTCAGCCTCTTTTTTCTTTTCTAACGCTTTAAAGTCGCGGATAGCGTTACGGGTTGTTTTATGCTGAAAACGGTTACGTTGACGCTTTGTTTCGTTTGAACGAATTCTTTTTAAGGCGGATTTATGATTTGCCATATTTTAAATTTAGTAGCCCGTAGGGGAATCGAACCCCTCTTACCAGGATGAAAACCTGGCGTCCTAGCCGATAGACGAACGGGCCTTTCGGATTTTACGAGGTGCAAATTTATAGGATACCTAACAAACTTGCAACATATATTTTTGATTAGTACGCCTTAGCAAATAAAACCCGCTTTGTCGCTGGCTTTCCAGAGTATACACAAGTTCCATTTTCCGTTTTTCCATCAAGAGGAATGCATCGGATGGTCGCTTTAGTCGCTTCTTTAATAGCTGTTTCAGTAGCTTCGGTGCCGTCCCAAAACGCTGAAATAAATCCTCCTTTGGTTTCCAACACTTCCTTAAATGCATCAAAAGTATCCACTTCAGTGGTGTGTTCGGCTCTAAAGTCTTTAGCACGATCAAACAGTGCCTGCTGAATTTCTGTAAGCGTTGATTGAATTTCATTTACCAAATCTGACTGCGCAACGCTCTTTTTAGAAAGGGTATCGCGGCGAGCCAATTCTGCCGTGCCGTTTTCCAAATCTCTTGGGCCAATACCAATGCGTAAGGGTACTCCTTTAAGTTCGTATTCGTTAAACTTAAAGCCGGGTTTGTGTGTATCGCGGGTATCAAAATGCACACGAATATCCGCTTTTTGCAATTCCGTAACAATGGGCGCAACAGCAGCCTCAATGGCAGTGCGTTGCTCGTCACCTTTATAAATAGGAACAATCACCACTTGATAAGGTGCCAATTCGGGAGGCAATACCAAACCGTTATCATCGCTATGCGTCATGATAAGTGCCCCCATAAGTCGAGTAGAAACACCCCACGAAGTAGCCCATACATGCTCTAGCCCACCTTCTTTGGTGGCAAATTTCACATCAAAGGCTTTGGCAAAATTCTGCCCTAAAAAGTGCGAAGTACCCGCCTGCAATGCCTTTCCGTCTTGCATCAATGCCTCAATGCAGTAGGTTTCAACTGCTCCCGCAAAACGCTCCGCCGCTGACTTTACCCCTTGTATCACAGGAATTGCCATATATTTTTCTACAAAATCGGCATATACCCCATTCATGCGTTTGGCTTCTTCCAAAGCCTCCGCTTCGGTGGCATGGGCGGTATGCCCTTCTTGCCATAAAAATTCGGCAGTGCGCAAAAACAAGCGTGTACGCATTTCCCAACGCACCACATTTGCCCATTGGTTTAGTAAAATCGGTAAATCACGATAGGATTGTATCCAGTTTTTATAGGTGCTCCAAATAATTGCCTCGCTCGTTGGGCGAACAATAAGTTCTTCTTCTAATTTTGCTTTAGGATCCACACGAAGTTTACCCACTTTGTCTGGATCGTTTTCTAAGCGATAATGCGTTACTACGGCACATTCTTTAGCAAATCCCTCAGCATTTTGCTCCTCCGCTTCAAACAAACTTTTAGGCACAAAAAGGGGGAAATAAGCATTGCTATGTCCTGTTTCTTTAAATTTTTTATCTAAAATGGCTTGCATACGCTCCCAAATAGCATACCCATAGGGTTTGATTACCATACAGCCACGCACGGCTGAAGTCTCTGCTAAATCGGCTTTTACCACCAGTTCATTATACCATTTGGAATAATCCTCGGCACGAGTTGTTAAATGCTTCCCCATAAGTTTGGCACAACTTTTGATTTTTAATGAGTTGTAGTGCAAAACTACTTAAATTTGAAGTTAATTAAACGTTTCAGCCATGAGAACTATTTACCAACAACATCGTTTTAAAAATATACCCACCACTTTGGTTTTATTTTCAGCAATTCTCTTTTTTGGTTGCAGTGGGTATCAATCCGTCTCATATTATCAAGACGGCATCTATGGCGAAGCACCCATGCAGGAAGTTCCACAACAAGCTGTAAATACAACAGAAGCCCCGCAACAAAGTGGGTCATACTATAAAAATTACTTTGCTGAAAAGGCATCCCAAGGCATTCAAGACGATTATATTTTCACAAATCCCGAACAGTATCAAAGTCCGGCACCCGAACAAACCAGTGCGGGAAACTATCAGGCACATGGCTCTTGGGGTGATCAATCTGACAGGATAAATGTGAACATCATATACAACCGCCCACTTGGTTGGAATTGGGGATGGGGTTGGTACGATGCGCCATACACTTTTGGTCGCTCTGCTTTTTGGGGATACAATTACCACCCTTGGTATTTTACATTTGATCATTACCACAATCCGTATTACAACCCCTATCGTTGGGAATGGGGATATCGCAGTCCGTATTGGAATCGATGGAATCGTTGGGATAACCGATATCCTTACTGGGGAAACAGGTATCATAACGGAAGCGTTTACCGAAATACGCCTACGTACAGTAGGATAAGAGGAGGGCGTGGCGAAAGTGGTGTTTCTAGGTCATCATCGAGAAGTTCAAATGGGCAAAGTGCCAACACTGAAAGAAGACAAACAAACTCCAGAAACAATGGTTCATTAAGGGATAATATGCGTCGCTCAAGAAACAATAATTCGTATTCTACAAACTCCACCCAGCGTCAGCAAAGAGATGCCACGACTACAAACAGTCGCAGTAGAAGTGATAATTCCTATAATCAACCGAACAACAACAGTTCTCGAAGTAGTAATAGCAGCTACAGCAGAACAAGATCTTCGTCAAATAATAACTTTAGCAGGACATCTGCAGGAAGTAGAAGTTCAAGCAGTGGTTTGTCATCAAGAAGTAGATCATCAACAAGAAGGTAATATGAAAAAGAAAAGTCTAATTTTTGGAATGCTATGCGCATTCCTTTCAGGGAGCATTATACACGCTCAAAACCTAAATGAAGTGGTGCGTTACAGTACCGAAACCCTTAACGGCACAGCACGTTATCAAGCCTTAGGAGGTGCTTTTGGAGCGCTTGGGGGTGATTTATCAGCAATTAGCAACAACCCCGCTGGATCAACTGTTTTTGCCTTTAATGAGGCAAGTGTGACTGCTGACTTTCAAAGCTTTGAAAACGATGCTACGTTTTATGGAAATCAAGAAAGTGATCAGAAAAATTCATTTAACATTGGTCAGGTTGGATTTGTATTAGTGCTTAAAAACCCGTCATCCTCCAAATGGGATAAACTCGCTTTTGGGTTTAATACGCATCTGGTAAACAATTTTAATAAGCAAGTATATTTTGAAGGAACAAATATCAATCGTGGGTTGCAAACCTATTTTTTGGCACATGCAACTGGTGTTTCTCATGATTTTGATTTAAGGGATACTAGAAATATTTCAAGTGAATACCTTTTTCAAGGAAATCGAGGGTATGGCGCACAACAAACCTATTTGGCATTACGAAGCCATCTCATGAATTACGATGAAGACAAAAATGAGTATTATGTTCCTGGTATTATCAATCCGAACGAGGGTAAAGGCGTTAACCAAACTCATTTGGTCTATTCCAAAGGGGGGCAACGCTTATATACCTTAAATTTTGCAGGGAGGTATAACGAAAAACTTTCAATTGGTGCCAATCTTAATTTTTATTCTATTGATTATTCAGAAACCAAAGAAACGTTTGACTCTTACACAGATCAAGCAAACTCTTTTATCAAAGAAGCATTATTTCAGGAAGAACTTCGCACATTTGGAACAGGTGTCTCATTACAAGTTGGTGCAATTTTTCAGGCATCCAAAGCACTACGCCTAGGGATAAGTTACACCTCACCAACATTTTACTCATTGGAAGATGAGCAAATGCAAGCATTGAGTGTAAAATCACAAGACGATTTGGACGGGGATATATTTACAGAAGAGATTAAACCAAATGTAGTTAATATTATTGGACCATATAATGTTCAAACGCCGTCTAAAACCCAAGCAAGTGCGGCGTTGGTTGTTGGTACAAGCGGATTTATTAGTGCTGATTTTGGTGTGAAAAATTTTGCCAATTCGAACATAAGTGATAACGCCGGTACAGATTATGGTTATTTAAACAATCGTATCGAAAATGACCTCGATTCAAGTACGTTTATGCGGATTGGAGGTGAAAAGCGCTTTGGCGATTTCACCCTACGGGGAGGTTATTGGATGGAGCAAAGTCCATATAAAAACAATATGATAAAGGAAGATTTTACAGGTTATTCACTTGGTCTGGGGATTCGGTTTGGGGGAAGTGCCTTGGACTTTGCGTTTAGTGCAACTGACCAAAAATATAAGCAGCAAATGTATAGTTTAGGGCTAACCGATGCTGCAGATATAGGCCAACGAGCGGAGCAAATCGCACTCACATATAGCTTTAGTTTCTAAACGAAGTTAATTTTTCCGAATGTAGTATCTTTGCAAATTATGAAGGATGCTATGAAATTTGACCGATTGCTTAAAGAGACCCTTGCGGACATCAACGACGATGATCACCTAAGCGGAAACATCAACACGCCGCTGCGTGACGATGCTTTTGAAATGTCAAACAATGAAAAAATTGTGAGCATTGAAAAAGACGTAACCCGCATTCTGGAAACCTTAGGTATGGATCTTACAGATGATAGCCTACGAGGAACGCCCAAGAGAGTTGCCAAAATGTTTGTCAGTGAACTTTTTGCAGGACTACATCCCGACAACAAACCCAGCGCATCTACCTTTGATAACAAATACAAGTATGGCGAAATGCTGGTGGAAAAAAACATCACGCTCTACTCTACTTGCGAGCATCATTTGCTGCCCATAGTAGGTAAAGCTCACGTTGCCTATATTTCCAATGGTACTGTGGTTGGGCTTTCCAAAATGAATCGTTTAGTGGACTATTTTGCTAAGCGACCACAGGTGCAAGAGCGCCTTACTATACAGGTGGTAAAAGCCCTGCAAGAAGTGCTAAACACTAAGGACGTTGCTTGTGTGATTGATGCCAAACACCTATGCGTAAATGCGCGTGGTATTCGTGACATAGACAGCAGCACAGTAACCGCAGAATTTGGTGGCGCTTTCAAAAAAGCTGAAGTCAGAAAAGAGTTTTTGGGGTACCTAAACCTTGACACCTCATTTTAATTTATGAGTGATACATCCTCATCTTTGCATATTTTCAATTCGCTAAGCGGTAAAAAAGAGCTTTTTACTTCCATTGAAGATAAGCATGTGGGCATGTATGTTTGTGGTCCAACGGTGTACAGCAATGTACATTTGGGTAATTGCCGCACGTTTATCTCATTTGATTTGGTGTACCGCTACCTCAAACATTTGGGCTATTCGGTGCGTTATGTGCGTAACATAACAGATGCCGGACACTTAGAGCACGATGCCGATGAGGGTGAGGACAGGATTTCAAAAAAGGCTCGTCTGGAACAAATTGAACCAATGGAAGTGGTGCAACGCTATACGGTAGATTTCCATCAAACCTTAGCTGCCTTTAACACAATTCCACCAAACATTGAGCCCACCGCAACGGGGCACATTATTGAACAAATTGAAATAGTTAAAGGAATTATCGCAAATGGATTAGGCTACGAGGTCAATGGGTCTGTGTATTTTGATGTCCAAAAATATAATACAACCAAGCATTACGGCGTGCTTAGTGGACGTAAGTTGGAAGATATGATTCACAACACGCGGTCACTTTCGGGGCAAAGCGATAAGCGTTCTCCTCAAGATTTTGCGCTTTGGAAAAAAGCCGAACCTCAACACATTATGCGGTGGCCCTCGCCTTGGGGCGATGGTTTTCCAGGTTGGCATTTGGAATGTACGGCAATGAGCACCAAATATTTGGGGGAACAGTTTGACATTCACGGAGGAGGTATGGATTTAAAATTCCCGCACCACGAATGTGAAATTGCACAAGCTGAAGCCCTAAACCAAAAAAGCCCTGTTAATACGTGGATGCATGCCAATATGCTCACGCTTAATGGCAAAAAAATGGCAAAATCCACAGGAAATAATATTTTGCCAAACGAACTTTTTAGCGGGTCAAATCCTGTGCTTTCAAAAGCATTTTCGCCAGATGTGGCACGTTTCTTTATGCTACAAGCGCACTATCGTAGTATTTTGGATTTAAGTAGCGATGCATTAGAGGCTGCCGAAAAAGGCTATAAACGCTTAATTCAAGGTATTGAACTGTTATCAGATTTACCCACAAGCAACAAAAGCAGTGTTGATATTAACGCGCACATTGACACCTATTATGCTGCCATGAATGATGATTTTAACAGTCCGGTGCTTATTGCGCAACTGTTTGAAACGGTCAAACTCATCCATCGTTTGAAAAAAGGGGAAGAAACCCTAACGGCTACGGACGTGGAAAAACTCAGTAATTCCGTACACGGATTTGTATTTGATGTGTTGGGATTAACCCTAACCACAAAGGAAGAAGATAATACGTATCTGGATAAAGCCTTATCGGTGCTGATTGATTTGCGCGAGCAAGCAAGGGCAAATAAAGACTTCGCCACCGCTGACCGTATTCGGGACGAACTATTAGCCAAAGGGATTCAACTCAAAGATGGTAAAGACGGTACTACTTACGGCTTGTCGTCATGAAAAAAGTACTGATTTTCCCCTTTGTTATTCTTATTCGCATCTACCAAACACTTATTTCTCCCCTACTTCCCTCTACATGTAGATTTCATCCCACTTGTTCTCAATACAGCATAGAAGCACTACAAAAACACGGGATTTGGAAAGGTAGCATATTGGCAATCAAGCGCATAAGTCAGTGCCATCCGTGGGGCGGAAAAGGACACGATCCTGTACCGGATTAGGTAAAATTTTCCTGTATATTTAGGCAAAATTTAATCCATGTTAGCACTCAAATTTTTGTGGGCGCCCGACCCCGTAGCCATCAGTCTTGGCAGTTTTAATGTTTACTACTACAGCTTAATGTTTGTAATTGCCTTTGCCTCGGGGCTTTACTTGATGAAATTCATGTACAAAAAAGAGGGAGTTTCCTTGGACTACCTAGACCCACTTTTAGTGTATATGGTAGCAGGGACGCTCATTGGCGCACGTCTAGGAGAGGTGTTTTTCTACAACTGGGATTATTTCCAAAACAACCTACTCGAAATTATTTTGCCTGTAAATATCACTGAAGATGGATGGAAATTTGTGGGATTTAGAGGGTTGGCAAGTCACGGCGCGGTCATAGGAATTTTATCTGCACTGTACCTCTACACCAAAAAATACAAATATGCATCTATGGTTTGGCTGCTTGATCGAATTGCCATTACGGTTGCTTTTGGTGGTGTTTTTATACGAATTGGAAACTTTTTTAACTCCGAAATTGTAGGAAAATACACAGGAAGTAGTTTTGGTGTTGTGTTTCAAAACAAGGGAGAAACCTTGCCTAGACACCCTGTTCAACTCTATGAATCGTTAGGTTATTTTATTGTATTTATAATCCTCTTTTTAATCTATAAAAACTCCCGCTTCAGAAATCAAAAAGGCTTTTTGATTGGTGCTTTTTTCAGCTTACTATTTACCGTTCGGTTTTTTGCCGAGTTTGTAAAAGTAAGTCAAGGAGGTTTTGGAGAAAAGATAGGTTATCTTTCCACTGGACAATGGCTTAGCATTCCGCTTATACTATTGGGATTAGCGTTAATCGCCCTTTCGTACCAAAACAAAGCAAAGGCTTAGTCGTTTTCCTTGTTCTTTTTAGAGGTATCGAACATTACCGGCGTGGCAATAAACAACGACGAATAAGTACCCACAAGCACTCCAACAATAAGGGCGAACATAAATCCACGGATAGCTTCTCCTCCGAAAATAAATATCGCTAACAATACCACCAAGGTGGTAAGTGACGTATTGATGGTTCTACTCAACGTACTATTGAGGGCGCTGTTTACCGTTTTGCTGCTTTCCCAACCAGTATGCAAGCGTGTAAATTCTCGAATACGATCAAATACTACAACGGTATCGTTTAAGGAATATCCGATTACAGTAAGTATAGCAGCAATAAATGCTTGATTGATTTCCATGCTAAACGGCATAAATGTGTATGCAATTGAAAATACACCCAATACGATTAGTACATCATGGAATACTGCAGCAACCGCACCAAGTGAATATTGCCATTTGCGGAAGCGCAACAAAATATACAGGAACACCACAATGAGCGATCCAAATACCGCCAAAAAGGAGTTTTTCTTAATATCATCAGCAATGGTGGGTCCTACTTTGATAGACGACATAATACCCACTTGCTTGTCTTCAGCACCGTTAACAAAATCATCATAAGATAAGTTTTGTGGCAGATAAGTAGAAAGACCGCTGTACAGTGCCTGTTGGATTTCGTTATCCACTTCGGTTCCTTCCGCGTCAACTTTGTAGTTGGTGGTGATTTTTAACTGATTGTCCTCACCAAAGGTTTTGGCTTCGGCACTTCCAAGAAGTGATACCAGCTGTGCCTGTGCGTCAGAAGGATTCACTGCCTGCTCAAAACGAACAGTATAGGAGCGTCCACCAACAAAATCAACACCTTGATTTAATCCCTTTGTGAAAAGAGAGAAAACACCAATAGTAATAAGTGCACCAGAAATTACGTAAGCAATCTTGCGTTTTTTAAGGAATGCAATTGCTAGGTTTCGGAATAGATTTTTGGTTGCTTTAGTAGCAAACTCAAGCGAATATCCTTTACGAAGGCGTCCATCTACAAGAAGTCTTGTAACAAAAATAGCGGTACACAACGAAGTAGCAATACCAATTAGCAATGTGGTAGCAAAACCTTTGATAGGTCCTGTTCCAAAAATAAATAAGATAAATGCCGTGAGTCCAGTGGTAATATTTGCATCTAAAATAGAAGACAACGCATTTTTGAATCCATCAGAAACGGCTTGTTTTTGACCTTTTCCTTTGACTAATTCTTCACGAATACGCTCAAAAATAAGCACGTTGGCATCTACCGACATACCAATAGTAAGTACGATACCTGCAATACCAGGAAGTGTAAGAACAGCACCAAGCCCAGCAAGAATACCAAAAATCAATACGATATTCAGCGTAAGTGCAATGTCTGCATACAGTCCGGCACGACCATAATAGAAAATCATCCATGCCAACACCAAAAGCAGTGCAATCACAAAAGAATTGATTCCACTCTCAATAGCTTCTTGACCAAGCGAAGGCCCAACAATTTCAGATTGAATAATTTCGGCAGCAGCAGGAAGTTTTCCTGCACGCAATACGTTTGCCAAGTCAATGGCTTCGTTAAGGGAAAACTGACCCGAAATTTCAGAACGTCCACCCGCAATGGCGCCTTTAGAAACACCAGGAGCAGAATATACCACATCGTCCAATACAATGGCGATATTGCTCCCCTCACGAAACGCTTTGCCTGTCATATCCTCCCAAATACGCGAACCTTTTCCGTTCATCTGCATGGAAACGGCAGGCGCACCAAGTTGGTCATATGTTTGTGCTGCATCTACAATTACGCTACCGCTAAGTGGTGGTTCGTTGGATCTGTTTGCTTTGACTACGTATAAATCAACTAAATCGGTTTCCGCACTGGGAATTCCCCATAAAAATTTGGTAAAACGCAAATCGGCAGGAAGTAACGCACGCACATCCGAACGATTAAGATACTCTTCCAATATAGGTTGGTCTTTTGCATCGACTTGCAACAGCACTGGGCCACCAGCATAACCAGCTCCTTTAACATAGTCGTAGATGGGGTTTACCACTGTACTTATTGAATCTTGCTGCGCAGATACGTCTGAAAGCAAATCGTCAATTTCCGAAGTCTCTTCAGTAGTGGTTTCCTTTTCGGCTGCAACAACCGTTTTGAGCAATTCGTTGGCTTGCGCCAAAAACGTACCATAGGATTGGTTTGAAGCCGTCTCCCAAAATTCAAGTTGCGCTGTACTTTGCAAGAGATTTTTTACACGCTCAACATCACGTGCTCCAGGTAACTCAACCAAAATACGCCCCGAATTTCCTAATCGTTGAATGTTAGGCTGAGTAACGCCAAACTTATCGATACGCTTCCGCAATACCTCGAATGCCGAAACAATGGAAGCATCAATTTTTTTACGAATAATAGGTTGCACCTCCTCATCGGACATATTAAAGTTGATGTCATCGCTGAGTGTACGATTGGCAAAAATATCTGGACTTGCGAGCTTTGAGTCGCCTTTAAGTGCGTCAAAGGCTTCGAAAAAACTTTCTACATAGGTGTCATCAGAAGATTTTTGCAAGGCATCAGCGTCTTCTAAGGCACGGTTAAACAATGGATTACGCGAGTTTTCTGCTAATCCTTTCAAAATATCTTTTACAGATACTTGCAAAATAACATTGATTCCTCCTTTAAGGTCAAGGCCTTTGTTGAGTTCGCGATCCTTTGCCGTTGCATACGAAGTATATCCAAAAGCGGTTTCGTTTGAAATAGAGTCCAAATAGTTCCGCTCAGCAATATCCACAAGCGCAAAATAGTTTGCATCATCGGGGTTTACCGATGCTTGTGCAAACGTCTTTGCGTCTGACTCAATCTTGGAGGTAACAAAGGTGAATGAAAGTTGGTATAGGCTGACAAGGCCAAACAAAACGGCAAAAAGTCTGATAAGTCCGTTATTCTGCATGATAAAGAATTTAGTGTCGTATATGAGACGAGCAAATATAACGTATCCGCCCAGATTAACAAATACCTAATTAAAGAGCTGAAAAATTACGAAAGAATACTGTCTAAAGCTGCATTCATGGTACGAACAGCAGCAGCACTTTTGTCAAATGTTGCTTGTTCTTCTTCGGTAAGATGTACATCTACGATAGATTCCCATCCGTTACGTCCAATAACACAAGGCACGCCAATACAAATATCCTCTTGTTTGTATTCCCCTTCAAGATAAACTGAACAAGGAATAATACGTTTTTGATCGTTCAAAATACTGTCAACCAAATAGGCAACAGAAGCTCCAGGAGCATACCACGCCGATGTTCCCAGTAGTTTTGTGAGCGTTGCTCCGCCCACCATAGTGTCAGCAGCAACTTGCTTTAATGCATCATCTTCCAGTAAAGTAGAAACAGGAATACCATTGTATGAGGCCAATCGCGTAAGTGGAATCATGGTTGTATCGCCGTGACCGCCGATAACCATACCGTGAATATCGTTAGCGGGCTTATACAAAGCTAGTGACAAATAGGTTTTGAATCGTGAGCTATCAAGTGCACCACCCATTCCAATAATGCGATTTTTAGGCAACCCCGTTTTTTTCAACGTCAAATAGGTCATGGTATCCATGGGATTTGACACCACCACAATAATGGTATTTGGCGAGTTTGCCAAAACATTTTCGGAAACAGATTGAACAATTCCTGCGTTTATGCCAATAAGTTCTTCGCGCGTCATGCCAGGCTTTCGTGGAATACCGGAAGTGATAACGACCACATCGCTGTTGGCAGTTTTGGTGTAATCATTTGTTGTCCCAACAATTTTGGTATTAAAGCCAAGTGTGGTAGCGGTTTGCATCATATCAAGGGCTTTACCTTCAGCAAAACCTTCTTTAATATCGAGCAATACAACTTCGCTTGCAATGCGTTGTGTAGCAATGGCATCTGCACAAGTGGCGCCAACATTTCCGGCACCAACAATAGTAACTTTCATGTGTTTGTTATTTTGGTTTTGCAAAAATACGGCTTGAAGCTTAATCCCGAAAGATTAGGCATCAATATTTGCATAGATGGCATTCTTTTCAATGAATTCGCGACGTGGCGGCACCTCATCACCCATAAGCATGGAGAAAACACGGTCAGCCTCGCCCCCATTATCAATAGTAACTTGACGTAAGGTTCTGAACTCTGGATTCATGGTGGTGTCCCAAAGTTGCTCTGCATTCATCTCTCCTAAACCTTTATATCGTTGTACCGATGCGCCTTGACCAAAGTCTTGAAGCAGTCTATCACGCTGATCGTCATCCCAAGCATATTGTTTTTTAGTTCCCTTTTTGACTAAATAAAGTGGCGGGGTGGCAATATACACGTAGCCATTTTCGATAAGCTCACGCATATAGCGGAAAAAGAAGGTCAAAATAAGGGTTGAAATATGACTTCCATCAACATCGGCATCACACATAATTACAACTTTATGATAGCGTAATTTTTCCAAATTTAGCGCTTTGGCATCTTCTTCGGTACCTATGGTTACGCCCAATGCTGTATAGATGTTTCGAATTTCTTCGTTTTCAAACACTTTGTGTTGCATGGCTTTTTCCACGTTAAGGATTTTACCACGTAATGGCAAAATGGCTTGAAAATTTCGATCACGACCTTGCTTTGCCGTACCACCTGCCGAATCTCCCTCTACCAAAAACACCTCGCACAAATGCGGATCTTGTTCTGAGCAATCGGAGAGTTTTCCAGGCAAGCCTCCCCCGCTCATTACGGTTTTGCGCTGTACCATTTCACGGGCTTTGCGCGCAGCATGTCTTGCTTGGGCTGCCAAAATCACTTTTTGGACAATGGATTTGGCATCGTTGGGATGCTCTTCCAAATAGTTTTCTAGCATTTCAGAAACGGCTTGTGAGACCGCCGCACTCACTTCTCTGTTTCCTAGTTTTGTTTTGGTTTGTCCTTCAAACTGCGGCTCGGCAACCTTAACGGACACAATTGCTGTTAGCCCTTCACGAAAATCATCACCAGATATTTCAAATTTGAGCTTATCAAGCATACCTGATGCGTCAGCATATTTTTTCAATGTGGTTGTTAGACCACGTCTAAAACCAGATAGATGCGTACCGCCTTCGTGCGTGTTGATATTGTTTACGTATGAATGTAAATTCTCAGTAAAAGAAGTGTTGTAAATCATAGCCACCTCAACAGGAATTTCATTTTTCTCCCCTTCCATTGAGATGACATCGGCAGTAATGGGTTCCCGGTTGGCATCCAAAAATCGGATAAATTCTTTTAACCCTTCTTCAGAATGAAATAACTCCCCAACAGACTCCCCTTTTTCATCTTTATGTCTATGATCAGTAAGTTGGATTTTGATTCCTTTATTCAAAAAAGACAATTCCCGCATCCGGCTTGCAAGGGTATCATAGTTGTATTCTATGGTTTGGGTAAAAATGGTTGTGTCAGGTAAAAAAGTAACAACAGTACCTGTTTTGGTGGATTCGCCAACTGTTTTTGCAGGGTAGAGTGCTTTTCCACGTTCATATTCTTGCTCCCATACTTTACCTTCGCGATAAACGGTTGCCTTGAGTGTTTCTGAAAGTGCATTCACACACGACACACCTACGCCGTGTAGTCCACCCGATACTTTATAGGAATCTTTATCAAATTTACCTCCAGCGCCAATTTTAGTCATTACCACCTCAAGAGCAGAAACACCTTCTTTTTTGTGCATCCCCACAGGAATTCCACGTCCGTTATCTTCAACTGTAATGGAGTTATCTTCGTTGATTTGGACAGTAATAAGGTCACAGTGCCCTGCAAGTGCCTCATCGATGGAATTATCTACAACTTCATAAACAAGATGGTGCAATCCACGAACACCTACATCTCCAATATACATAGACGGACGCATGCGCACATGCTCCATTCCTTCTAACGCCTGTATGCTATCTGCGGAATAATTTTGATTGGGTTGTTCACTCATATAATCTGATTAAGAAAAAGCTATTCTTACAAATTTAACGTAAAAGCCTCACTTTTAAGGTTAAAGTGAGGCTTGTTTTACGTCAAGTTATCAACATCATTTGTGTAAAAAAACTCCTATTCATAAGCGTCTAGGTGTACGGCACCAATAGCACGTCCAGAAGGCTCGTTCATGTTTTGAAATGATGCATCCCAAGCCAATGCCGTAGGCGTACTACACGCCACAGAAGGCACGGAAGGAACAGTCAAGGCTGCAGCCTGTGAAGGAAAATGTTCCTCAAAAATGCTACGGTAGTAATATTCTTCTTTGGTGCGAGGTGGCTGAACTGGAAAGCGGTGGCTTACTTGCGCCATTTGCGCATCGGATACAGCCTCCTCAACAACTTCTTTTAGGGAGTCAATCCAACTGTAGCCCACTCCGTCGCTAAACTGCTCTTTTTGACGCCAAGCCACCGATGCTGGTAGTTCGTCCTCAAAAGCCTTTCTCAGCACCCATTTTTCCATGCGCTCTGGCGTAATCATTTTATCTTTTGGATTGATGCGCATCGCAACATCCATAAACTCTTTGTCCAAAAATGGCACTCGCCCCTCTATACCCCAAGCCGCTAACGACTTGTTAGCGCGTAAACAATCGTACTGGTACAACTTCTCAAGTTTTCGGACGGTCTCTTTATGAAATTCCTCTGGATTTGGTGCTTTGTGAAAATATAAATACCCACCAAACACCTCATCGGCACCCTCGCCAGAAAGCACCATTTTTATTCCCATAGACTTTATTAAACGAGCAAGCAAATACATAGGCGTAGATGCACGAACAGTAGTAATGTCATAGGTCTCTAAATGATAAATGACATCTTTGATGGCATCCAATCCTTCTTGTACGGTAAAAGTCACTTCATGATGCACTGTTCCAATCTTATCGGCAACCACTTGAGCAGCAGCCAAATCGGGCGAGCCTTCCAATCCGATAGAAAAAGAATGTAATTGTGGCCACCATGCTTCTTGTTTATCATCAGCTTCAATACGATTTTTAGCAAACTTTTTGGCTAACGCTGAAGTAATAGAGGAGTCCAATCCACCCGAAAGCAAAACACCATAAGGCACATCGCTCATCAATTGTCTATGTACGGCATCTTCCAATGCTTTTCCTAAATCACCGATACTCGTTTCGTTATCTTTAACAGCGTCATAATCCTCCCAATCGCGTGTGTACCACTTTTTTGGTTCGTAGTCTTTTTCAGTCATGTAATGCCCTGGAGGAAAAACTTCAATGGTATGGCAAACGCCTTCTAATGCTTTGAGTTCTGATGCCACGTATCTCGTCCCGTTTTGGTCAAATCCATAATACAGCGGAATGATACCCATATGGTCGCGAGCAATAAGGAAACTTCTGTTGGCAGCATCATAGACCACAAAGCCAAAAATACCGTTTAAATCGTCAATAAAATCAGCGCCTTTTTGCTGATAGAGTGCTAATATAACCTCACAGTCAGAACCTGTTTGGAAGGCGTAATCTGGTGTTGTAGCACGAAGTTCACGGTGGTTATATATTTCTCCATTGGCAGCTAAAACCAAGTTTTTATCAGCACTATAGAGTGGCTGACGTCCAGAAGTTGGATCAACAATTGCCAATCGCTCATGTGCCATTACGGCAAAGTCATCGGCATGAATTCCACTCCAATCGGGGCCGCGGTGGCGGATTTTCTTTGACATTTCAAGAACCTGAGGGCGAAGCTCCTCAGCGGATTGCTTAATATCTAAAGCACAAACAATTCCACACATAGTTTAAATTTTGATGCAAATTTGTATTTTTTATTTTTATTTTAAACTATTATTTCTTTATTTAATTTAATTATCAAACTATAATTGAGTTTTTTATTTAATACTTTAATTAAATGTGATTGTTAAATATAAGTTTTCTTTAACTCCTTCTAAAAACATGCTTACTTTTATGGCAGATATGAGTTCGTCAATAATCAAAATAGAAAATGCAACCATCAACCAACACAAAAAGGTGGTATTGAAAGACGTTTCACTTGAAGTAGCTGAAGGGGCGTTTGTGTATTTTATTGGTAGAACGGGAAGCGGAAAGAGCAGTTTAATTCGAACAATGTATGCTGCACTACCACTTAACGAAGGGGAAATTACCATTTGTGATACGGCGCTATCATCACTCAAGAAAAGGCGCATTCATAAGCTGAGAAGAAAACTAGGCATTGTATTTCAGGATTTTAAACTCCTACCCGACCGAAATGTTAATCAAAACTTATCCTTTGTATTGCGTGCTACTGGCTGGAAAAACAAAGACGAGCGCAACGCTAGAATAAGCGAGGTATTGACGCTTGTTGGTTTGGAAGGCAAAGAAAAGCGTTATCCGCAAACCTTATCTGGTGGCGAACAGCAGCGACTATCTATTGCTCGGGCACTACTAAACAACCCAAAAGTTCTGCTTGCTGACGAACCCACAGGAAACTTAGACCCAATTACGCGTTGGGAAATCATGGAAGTGTTGCTTGAAATAAACAAAAAAGGCACTACCGTTTTGATGGCTACGCATGATTTTGGTATCATTCAAAAATATCCTGGTAAGACCTTTAAGTGTGAGGAGGGTAAGGTGTCTGAAGTAATGGTTAAAAATTAGCAGATTCAATCAGTTTTTTCCACTGTGTTTTTATGTTTTCAAATGATAAATGCTGCACTGATTTTATAGCATTTACTTTGCATTTTAGGTGTAATGTTTTGTCGGACTCCATGCGTGTAATTGCTTTTCTCAATCCGTTAATGTTTCCATTCTCTACAAGCAGTCCATTATATTCATGCTGAATAATTTCAGACGGTCCTGTTGGACAATCATAGGAAATCACTGGAGTTCCACAAGCCAAAGCCTCAATAAGCACCATAGGGAAACCCTCAAATTTGCTTGACAAAATAAAAAATTGAGCTTTTGTATAGTATTTAAATGGGTTATGCTGAAACCCTTTAAAATCCACAAATGCTTCACATTTTAATTCATGCGTTAACTCTATAAGTTCTTTTTTTAAAACACCGTCACCCAAAATTAGTAGATGCACGCCTGCTTCGGATAAACCCGATTTTGCATAGGCTTCAATCACATGATTAAAGCGTTTAACATTATCATCCATTCTACCAGCTGTCACTACAAATGGTTTATCCATCGTGATGGCTTCTTCCTTTTGCCTATCAATGAAATCAAAGTCAAGGGCATTATTAATCAATTCAATAGATTTTGGCTTTACAGGTATTTGTTTTGAGATTTCTTTTGATACGGCTACCGCGTGAGTGTTTTTATATACAAACCTTTCAAGAACCCTTGGGAAAAATGTATAATCATGTAAATTATGAATTGTGTAAATTTTTTTCTTGATTTTACGGTAAAAAACCAAAATAAAAACAAGTTCAATAAGGGCATTTCTCTTTGCTCTAAAGTCCAGCACGACATCAAACTTGTTTTTGAATGTTGTGTGCAACATTCGATAAAAAGCTCTGACTAAGGTAAAAATTGAGAAGTGACCTTTATTTAAACCTAAAGAGCTATAATTTCCTTTGAAGTCAAAATCTGAGTTATCATAACCCGAAACAATAGTCACATCATAGCTGTCAAAAATCATTTTACTAACCAGTGCCGCAACTCGCTCGGCACCCCCATTTCCCAATGAAGGTGTTACGATTAGGACTTTTCTTTTCAACATAATAAAATTGGAAATTTAGATTGTAATACATATTGTAAATTTGGTAAATAAAGTTTAAAAATTAATGGGACTTCACTCTTTTTGTGTCTTAATGTCTGTTCACAAGGAAGAAATTGGTTTATATTTCGAAAATGCTCTCAAAAGTATTTGGGATGAGCAAACGCTAAAACCAAATAAAATTATTGTAGTTGAAGATGGAAATTTAAACAAAGAACTTAGTGTCATCTTGATGAAATACAAAAAGCTTTTGGGTAAGAAGCTTGTTAGAATTAAAAATAAAAATTCCGTTGGCTTAACAAAGTGTCTTAACATTGGCTTAAAGCATTGCGATACAGATTATATTGCCCGAATGGACAGTGATGATATTTCACTTGTAAATAGATTTGAAACTCAAGTGGCATTTTTGACTAATAACCCAGATATTGCAATTGTTGGCTCTAATGCCCAAAACATTGATGAAAACGGATTTATAGTTTCGCAAAGAAAAATGCCAACCACTCACAAAAAAATTTTGAAAATACTCCCAGTTTTTAACCCTTTAGTTCACCCCTCGGTAATGATCAATAAACGTGTTTTCAATTCAATTCAAGAGTATCCATCTATTGCTGCAACTTCCCAAGATTATGCATTATGGTTCTTACTAGCCTCAAAAGGTTTTAAATTTGAAAATATTGAGGAATCATTAATCAATTACAGAGTTATTCATAAGACAAAAAAAAGAAATATCTATATGTATGCTTGGAGTGAATTAAAAGTAAGGGTATATGGTTACAAAATCACCAAACAACCGGCACATAAATATGCTCTCATACCTTTTTTATACATTATTTCATTAATCCCTTATCCCTTTTTAAAAAAAATTAAAAACACTTTTTTAAAATTTAAATGAAAATCCTTTTACTTGG
>Ga0129342_1000107_pt1 | contig 29411 bp, 25 predicted proteins | sample CPBDNA_5_FD_94426 | JGI IMG/M metagenome (GOLD analysis project Ga0129342, IMG submission 94426) | Freshwater to marine salinity gradient microbial communities from Chesapeake Bay, USA - CPBay_Sum_15_0.2_DNA | ecosystem: Environmental > Aquatic > Marine > Coastal | place: USA: Chesapeake Bay...
AAACCTAATAAATAACAAAAAATCCCTCTAAACTTTGAAAATAAAACCTTCATCAAAAATAACCCAACACCCTCCGCAAAATAACCCTGCAATAGTCTAACAAACTTCGATTATCACAGGGCATTTTAGACCATTGACGGAACGAAGGCAGTCGGGATGTCAAAAACCGAAAAACCATGGTACAATGAGACGCGTTGCCGCTTTACAGTGAACGTTTAACCTATTCCCATTTGGTCAAAATTTGTTCATATTTCCCTCGATTGAAATTGAGGAAACTATGGCAGACGGTACTTTTGCAGCTTTGATGTTCATTCTTGGCCTGAGCGACGTGCAAAGCAATCATTGCGGTACGGAATTGGGGTGTTTGGGGCGAAGTGAAGGAACGGCGCGCATCTATGCCTCTGCCGGTGAAGTGGTAAAGCGGAGGGCGCGGCCCGGACCGGAAACTTATTTTCGCTATGATTTGGCTCATAAAAACGGTCCCTTTGGAAACGCGGTCGGGTTTTCCATCAGCGAACGACAGGAAGCATGGGTTGGATACGGCCAAACGTATCTCATTCAATCGGAGGCTATACCTGTGAAGGCCGAATTACATGCCATGACGGGGCTCTATGACAAAGGGTTGGGTCACGGACTTGGCGGGCGCATTGCCTTTCGCTCCGGTATTGATCTGATTTATGAGACGAACGGTGGGGTGCGCTATGCGCTGAGCTATGATCACCGCTCTCATATCGCGATTTACAAAGAAAACCCGGGTATGGAAACGATCCAATTTGCCGTCAGTTTTCCTTTGAAATGAAGCATCCGATTTTTCCAAAGCTCAATGAAAATTAATCCAAGGAAAGTCGGATCAATCGTCCTTTCGGTCCGTCTTCGATTACCCATAACGTTCCATCTGGACCTTCCTCGACATCGCGAATGCGCTGTCCCCAGGTAAAACGCTCTGCTTCAACTGCCTCTGTTTCATCAATATCGACACGCAAAAGTGCGCGGCTGCGCAAGCCGCCGATGAAAGCGTCTCCTTCCCAATCTCTGCGCTGAGTGCCAGAATAAATAATCAAACCAGACGGCGCGACCGTTGGAATCCAAGCCACTTTGGGGGGCATAAAGTTGGGCTGCGTGTCATGGCTGGGGATCTCTGTGCCGTTGTAATGTGTCCCTTCAGATACCACGGGCCAGCCGTAATTTGCGCCCTTTGCGATAAGGTTAAGCTCATCCCCATCCCTTGGGCCCATTTCATGCGACCACAGTTGCCCTGCTTGATCAAACGCAAGACCAAGCGCGTTACGGTGACCCAGGCTCCAGTAGGTTTTGGCGAGCTCGCCCTTGTCTTGAAAGGGATTATCTTCGGGAACGGTTCCGTCTTCGTTGATCCGAATGATTTTACCTAGCGCCATGTCCCAGCGTTGCGCAGGTGTTTGATACTGACGGTCACCCGATGAAATAAATAATTTTCCACTTTGGTTGCTGTTGGCTGGTCCGAAGGCCAATCTATGGGAGTAATGCCCCTCACTCTGCATTTTTGGAACTTGGGTCCAAACGCGTTTCAGATTACGAAGGGTGGGTGTACCATCAAGATCGAGCGTACCTTTTACGACAACTGCCCCCTTGGTCCCATTCGCCTTATCTTCTTCTATGTATGACAAGTATATCCAATTGTTATTGACATATTGGGGATGAGGAACGACATCGCCAAGCCCGCCTTGCCCTGCATGGGCGACCTCGGGTATACCACCAACCTTTTGCTTTTCTCCATTGCTTTTGACCAGCCAGAGAATTCCGGGTTTCGTGCTAACCAATAAAAGATCCGTCGAAAGGAAAGCAATCGCCCATGGATTGTTGAACTGGGACAGAGCTGATGCCGTCAGTTGGCTGCCATTGGTTCCCGTAATCTTGACTTGCCCGTAAGCTGGGCTGCCAAAGACATACGCAGCAAATAAAATGCTCACTAAGAAGTTGCGGAAAAAAGCCATTTGCGATCTACCCCGTCTTTTTGATTATAAATAGGCTTTTTTATAAACATGTCCGGAGTAATTTCATACACAAATCAAATTTTGTTGCTTGCATCGTCAAAAAAATACCGCCCCGATGATTGGGGCGGTCGCAGAACTGTGTCAATTTCACTTCCTTGGCTACCGGCACATTCGATGCCTCTAGATATGTGCAAGAATAAAGCCGAGTGTAACCAATAAAACCAAGGCATACCCCATGCGCCATGGTGTGCGAACATTGGATTTTTGTTCCATTCTGCGGGCAATTTCGGCACTAGGCAGTCCTGCCAAAAGGGCTACGACGACAGCGATGACGAGGGGCCATTGGAGAAGGCTTTGAAAGGCGTACCAACTCAGACTCGCGATCGCAAAGGATATTGCCAAAAAACTGCTGGCAAAAACGATATTTATGGCGCGAAACAAAGTGGGCAGAATACCGGTGATTTCAATGTTGTCCGCTTTCAAAATTTCAGCGTGATATCCGGCAGGGGCCGGACCCAAAAGATATTTCATGGCTAAAATGAAAACCCCAAAAGCGGCGGCGAGCAAGAGGATGAGCGAGAGTATTTGCATGTGAACCTCCGTAATTAATGCTTCCTTGGGATGATTTATGAAAAGCAGGCGTCTTCATTGCCCGTGTCCAACATCCCGTTCATTTTGAAACATATCGGATTGCTGCTTTGCCAAAACAAGAGAGAAGGCCATGCGTATTTAGAATAGCTGCCAGTCTATCGGGCTTTGTCTTTCCCTGTCATATTCCACGTACCGGTACTGATTGACACGTCGGCTCAGAAGGTTTGGACAGTTTAGGATTTTGCACAAAAACACGACGCATAAAGCCCTTGGTCCGCCCGTGCCAAAGCAATATCCAAATATGGTTTTATAAGTCGTGCTTCGTTTTCACGTTCCGTTGCCTCATAACAGCGGTGAAGCCCAAGAAGCGCCCAGACATTATTCGGGTGGCGGTTGGCGCGTATGACGTTATCGTTTAATCCTAGGTCTGCTTCGTAGGCATCAATCGCTTCATCAAAGCGTCCCTGATCCAAAAGTAGCGCACCAAGCGCATGACGGCTCGGCATCATCCAGCCCCAAGGTTCATCATACGGCAATGCATCCTCTTTCTTGACGGCCTCACGTAGGTGATCAAAGGCAATTTCAGGCGCACCCGAGTGATAGGCGATTTCGCCCGCCAGCATTTCACGTGCAACGCCCATCTGGTTAAGACAGGACACCACATGCATATAGCGCGTGTCAGGAATTTGGGCGACCGCCTCTTCAAAAAGGCTTTGCATCTCCTGTGCTGACCGAATGTTGCCGAGGTTGGCTTCGGCAATGCCTTTGCCGTAGTAAAACAGGGCAGTCGTGACACAATACAGCTCTTTCTCCTCGGGGAGCGCTTTGTCCAAAAGCATTTGCCATTTTCCAAACCGCACCAGAGCGTGAACCTCAATGCCCATATAGCTTTCAAGCCAATCTGCAATCGGTGGGGATTTTTGAAGAAGTAATTCTTTGGGGATAGTACGTTTCAGCCCCTCTGCCGCTTCCATGGCCGGGCCGAACTGTCCAAGAAACATCGCACCATAGAGTTTAAAATGGTAGTTATGCACGCGGTAAAGCGAATAAAAGTTCAAACCACCTGCGTTCTGCCAATACAGTTCGTCCGCTCTGATCCCCTGATCATTCCACATAACCACGTCCTGATAATTCCCACAAAGGACATCGATATGGGTCGACATATGCGGCAAATGACCTGCATCTGGGACCAAGCGGCGAAGATCATCCGCCTGAGGGAGCGCTATTTCGGGTGTGGGCGACATTTCCATAAGATGAATATAAAGATGTAATAGCCCCGGATGGCGATGCGTTCCGATATGAAATTTAGACATCGCCCGTTCAAGAACAGCACGTGCCTCAAGCGTATCCGCACCTTCGCGTGGGGCACCTGTTTTTAGATCCCAAAGCTTCCAGGGATGACGGTTCATCATTGCATCTACGAAAAGGGCCGCGACGTCTTGTTCGTCGGGAAAATCTTTGTAAACCTCACGCATCTCACCGGCGTACTCCGCGCTCCACTCATAGGGCGCTTCAGCCAAAGTGTCTGATTGGAAACGTTTTTCAAGTGCTTGGATCAGACGATCCTCGACAGTTTTTTTTCTGACGCATTTTTTTGCTGCGGCCAAATGATCACGGCATGAGGTGAGCATGGTTTTGGCCTCGCGCGCACCAAAGGTTTCCCACGGGCGATTGTAATTCGGTCCCGCAATATAGGCCAATCCCCAATATGCCATCGCACAATTTGGGTCTTCTTTTAGAACGCGCTCAAAACAAACCTGAGCTTCTTCGTGGTGGAAACCGTAGGTCCACATCAAGCCACGATCGAACCAAAGTTGCGCCGTGGCGGACTCCGTAGTTATTTTCCAAGAATAGCCGCCAAGGTCATAGGGATAGTTGGTCAACTGACACGCATCCGATCAGATTATCCCGAACATCTTTTGCGCGCTTCGGTGACAGCGGCCGTCAATCCCTGCAGCGAGAACGTATCAATTGTCGTCTTGCCCCTAGTCGAGAGGCCAGTGATTTTTGCCTTTCCACCTTTTTTTAGGGCATCAAGGATTTTCTTATCATCTTCATTTGATACAGCCCATGCCCAACGGTCATCAATCGTCGGCAAAGAATATTTCGTTCCGTCAATATCAATTTCTACAGCTTTTTTTGCAAATGGATAACCGCCGGTAAAGGTGATCTGACCAGACAACCCATCCCCCGGCCTAAAAAACACGAAAAGTAATATTTCCCCGCGTTGTGCCGGAACCACCTTTCCGTTGAGAGTGTTAAGCGTTTCCTGAGGTTGGCTGACGGCCCAGCATTCTTTTGGGTTGGCGTCCACAAAGACGCTCCAGTCTTTTTCTTCGGCCACCTTTTTCGTGCTTTTGGCCTGTGCCAATGCCGATGAAGAAAAAACCATGCTCCATAGTACAGCCCCCAGCACCATGAATTTCTGCATATTTACCACCCTCGCGCCTGTTTTCTATGTGACCTGCGCAAATCCCGAAGGGTTGTGAAGCGCAAGTGTCTTGTTTCCACATTCAATAGGTTTATTCTAGCCCCAAACTTAAAAGAAACAAAACCCCCGTTGGCATAAAATTGCTTAAGAATGAGGAACAGGATGAAGAGCCCAGAGGTATTGGTGGAAGTTAACCGGGGACCCTTTCTGGAAAGTGTCCACTTTGGCCATGCGGTGATTTGCGATGACAGCGGCCAGATTGTGAAATCTTGGGGGGATGACGGGATCCTGTCCTTACCGCGGTCATCGGCAAAAATGATCCAAGCGCTTCCTCTCATTACATCCGGTGCTGCTGATGCCTTTGGTTTGACCGAAAGACATCTCGCCTTGTCTTGTGCATCACATCAGGGCGCCGCGATCCATACTGATCTTGTGTCTGAATGGCTTAAAAATCTGGGATTAAAAGATGCGGATTTGAGGTGCGGACCACAGGATCCTGAAGACACAACTGCACGAAATGAGATGATAAAATTAGATCATTTGCCCTGTCAGTGGCACAATAATTGTTCAGGAAAACATTCTGGTTTCTTGACATTGACAAAGCACCTAAAGGCGGGGCCGGAATATATTGCGCCAGATCATCCCGTGCAAAAGGCTGTGCTTGAAGCCTTCGAAATGACGACTGGATCGGCAAGTCCCGGATTTGGAATAGATGGATGTTCAGCCCCCAATTTTGCTGCACGGCTTAAAGACATTGCAAAAGCAATGGCATGGTTTGCTTCTGCAGAGGATCGCTCTGACCCAGCGTCGCGCGCGGCTGTGCGGCTTGTCAATGCGATGCGGAGATATCCCCTTTTGGTGGCAGGAGAGGGACGCGCATGTACCGAATTGATGGACGCAATGGGTGGCCGCGTTGCCATTAAAACAGGTGCGGAAGGTTTTTTTGTTGCCATTATTCCAGAACGGAAATTGGGTGTCGCGCTTAAGATAACGGATGGCGCATCGCGCGCCAGTGCCTGCGCCCTGGCAACTCTTTTGGCAGAGATCGGCGTTCTGGATAAATCTCACCCGATTGCGCAGAAATATCTGAACCAACCCGTGATCAACCGGCGTGGCATTGAGACGGGGCGCATTCACGCGGCATCTGCTTTGCATCTATGATTGTGCTGTTCAACAAACCTTTTAATGTGCTGTCGCAGTTTACCGATAATGGAACGGGTGAAACAACGCGGGAAACTCTGTCTGCCTATATTGATATTCCAAATGTTTATCCCGCAGGACGGTTGGACAGGGACAGCGAAGGTTTATTGGTCCTGACGGATGACGGACGACTGCAGGCGCAGATTGCAAATCCACGCCATAAGACGGAAAAAACCTATCTCGCGCAGGTTGAAGGCAGCATTCAGGATGCCGACCTCATATCCTTGAGGCAAGGGGTGAAGCTCAAAGACGGGCCTTGCCTTCCTGCGCGGGCGCGGGTCGTGGATGTTCCAGATCGGCTTTGGCAAAGAAACCCGCCCATCCGTTATCGCGCTTCCGTCCCCGACAGTTGGATCGAGATTATCATTAAAGAAGGTAAAAACCGCCAAGTACGCCGCATGACTGCCGCCATTGGATTTCCCACCTTGCGACTGATCCGGACGCAAATTGGTCCATGGACGCTGGACGGGCTGGAGCCCGGCCAGTTCCGTATTGTTGATGCGACCGCTAAATCGCCGCCAAGCCAGCGTCCAGTGCTGAGATAATTCGGTCTACTTCCGCTTCGGTTATTACAAGCGGGGGGGACATCAGGACATTGTGCATGCCAAGGCGCACCATCGCGCCGGCCTCATAGGTTGCCTGATGAAGGCGTTTCATCGTCGGCATGTCCATAGGGGTTTTGGATGCGCGATCGCTCACGATTTCAACGCCGGTCATCAATCCCTGTCCGCCGCGCACGTCGCCGATCACATCGTATTTTTTCTGAAGGTTTAGGATGCCTTCATATAATTGCGTTCCCCGAGCTGCGGCATTTGTCTTTGTGTCGAGTCGTTGTGTTTCGGACAGACAGGCGACAACCGCAGCAGCTCCAACAGGATGCGCCGAATAGGTATAGCCGTGGAAAATTGCGCCGTCCCCGCTGGTATCATTTTCAAATACCTCGGCGACTTTTTCACTCATTAGAGCGGCCCCCACCGGAAAATAGGCACTTGTGATGCCTTTGGCCATGGTCATCATATCGGGTTTTACACCAAAATGACGCGCGCCTGACCAGCTTCCGGTGCGGCCAAATCCTGTGATCACCTCATCGGAAATCATCAAAATACCATGTCGGTCGCAGATATCGCGCATCAATCCCATAAAAGAGGCATCCGGTACAATCACGCCACCTGCCCCCTGGATGGGTTCCATAATAAAGGCCGCAATACTACCTGCTCCTTGAAAAGCCACCTCGTCTTCAAAGGCGGCCGCAATATTTTGCGCAAGCGTTGCAGGGTCCGTTTCGTTAAACGGGTTACGATAGGTATAGGGGCTTGGCATATGGAAACACCCCGCGAGCAAGGGTTCATAGGCGATGCGGAACCGGTTGTTTCCGTTCACAGAGGCGCCCCCGAAATGCGTTCCGTGGTAGCCTTTTTTCAGAGAGATGAACTTGGTCCGGTTTGGTTCTCCGCGCAGCCGATGGTATTGGCGCGCCAAACGCAAAGCGGTTTCAACTGAGTCAGATCCGCCAGAGGTGAAAAACACGCGAGACATCCCGTCTTCTTCAAACATCTCACGCACGGCCAGAGAGGCTTCGATCGCGGGAGGATTTGTGCTTCCTGAAAAGGCCGAATAATAGGGCAGATCATAAAGCTGGCGGGAAATCGCCTCTTTTACGGCATCGTTGGAGTATCCAAGGTTCACACACCACAAGCCCCCAACCGCATCTACGGTTTCATGTCCATCTATATCCTTGATAGAAGAATTCTGCGCTGACACGATAACCTTCGGCGGGTTAGCCAGCGAATCTGCAGGATGCCCCATCGGGTGCCAAAGGTGTTTTGCATTGTTTTCTTTGATGAAATTATCGTCTTTCACGCCATAGCCCTTTTTCATAAAATTTGATCAAAACTCTAATCCACTCTTCTGATCTTTGTCCAGCGAGATGCGCGTTCTCGTCTCACAAAGGACTGGCGAAATCCTTGTGATCAGAGTGCTATTTGCATGGACAGGCACCCGCTCTCAGTGTAATCAACCGCGCTATGGCAAAGGCAAAACAAGACCCCAATTATAAAGTGATCGCAGAGAACCGGCGCGCGCGATTTGACTATGCGATCGTTGAGGATTTGGAATGTGGCATCGTGCTTATGGGGTCTGAGGTCAAATCATTGCGCGTCAATAGTGCCAATATCGCCGAAAGTTATGCAGGGGTCGAAAATGGGGAACTTTGGCTGATCAATTCTTACATAGCTCGTTACGAGCAGGCCAGCGTGTTTGGCCATGAAGAACGTAGGCGCCGCAAATTGTTGGTCAGTCGACGGGAAGTGGCGAAGCTTTGGGCAGAGACCCAGAGAAAGGGCATGACGCTTGTGCCGCTTGTGCTTTATTTCAATCACCGCGGGATGGTGAAAATGAAACTTGGGATCGCGAAAGGGAAAAAGTTGCATGACAAACGCGCTGATGATGCCAAACGGGATTGGGGCCGCCAGAAGCAGCGTCTCTTGCGCCACGGCGAATAAGGCAGAGAATGCATATGCGAACAGCTCTCTTAACAGTCTTGTCAATTTGGGCCTTCAATAGTACTCACAAACGCGCAACTTTGTGAGGTCCCAGATGGCAAAAGACGACCCCAAATCTCTCGTTTCAACTGCTTGGCTTGAAGAGCATCTTTTTGATCCGGATCTCAGGATCCTTGATGCCTCTATGTATTTACCGGGCGTAGAGCGCGATGCAAAGGCAGAATATAATGCTGCCCATATTCCAGGTGCACGGTTTTTTGATATTGATGACATAAGCGATCATCGTTCAGAACTTCCCCATATGGTTCCGCCAGTGGAAAAATTCATGTCCCGCCTGCGTGCAATGGGGGTGGGGGATGGACATCAGGTTGTGGTTTATGATTGCGCGGGGCTGTTTTCTGCGGCGCGCGTCTGGTGGCTTTTCAAATTGATGGGACAAAACGATGTAGCGGTTTTGGATGGCGGTTTTCCCAAATGGCAGGCCGAGGGTCGCCCTACGGATGATATGCCCCCAATCATACGGGATCGGCACATGATGGTGCGCCGCCAGAACCATCTTGTCAAAGATGTCACACAGGTGGCCTCTGCGTCCAAACTCGGAGATTACGAAATTATCGATGCGCGCTCACCCGCGCGCTTTCGCGGAGAAGCCCCAGAACCGCGAGAGGGGCTGCGATCTGGTCATATCCCCGGGTCTAAGAATGTGTTTTTCCAGACGCTTCTCAATGGCGATGGAACCCTGAAAGCCCCCGAGGATATTAAAAAAATCTTCGAAGAGGCTGGCGTTGACCTGAACAAATCCGCCATTACGACTTGTGGCTCGGGGGTTACTGCGGCGGTGCTATGCCTTGGCTTGCATTTGATCGGAAAAACAGATTATGCGGTTTATGACGGAAGCTGGACAGAATGGGGACAGTTTCCAACCCTTCCCATCGCGACAGGAGAAAATTAATGTTTGCATCCCTTAAGGAACAACCCGCGGATAAAATTCTTGCGTTGATGCAAATGTTCAAAGACGATCCAAGGGAACAGAAAATCGACCTTGGGGTTGGTGTCTATAAGGATGCGCAGGGACACACGCCGATCATGCGGGCGGTCAAAGCGGCGGAAAAGGCGCTTTGGGATGTGCAGGATACAAAAACCTACGTTGGTCTGGTGGGCGATGTGGCCTTTTCCGACGTGATGATTGACCTTCTTTTGGGAAAAACACTTCCGCGCGATGCAATTGCTGCAGCGGCAACGCCCGGGGGGACAGGGGCGGTACGGCAGGCCTTTGAACTGGCGCATATGGCCAATCCCGATGTGCGCATTTTTGTCTCTGATCCAACATGGCCCAACCATCTTTCAATCCTCAAACATTTGGGCATTGAAATGGTGCCCTACCGGTATTTCGACGCAGAGTCGCGCGGCGTTGATCATGCCGGCATGTTGGAAGACCTTTCACGGGCCACAGCAGGTGAGATCGTGTTGTTGCATGGCTGCTGCCATAACCCGACAGGGGCGAACCTGAATATGGTGCAATGGCAAGACGTCATTGACGTGCTTTTGAAAACTGGCGCCACACCAATGATTGATATTGCATATCAAGGGTTTGGTGACGGTTTAGACGATGATGCAGCCCCTACGCGCCTTATTGTAAAATCTGTGCCTGAGACCATTATTGCCGCAAGCTGTTCCAAAAATTTTGGAATTTACCGTGAACGGACAGGTATTCTTATTGTGACGGCGCAGGACACCTCTTTGAAAGGCGTCAACCAGGGGACCTTGGCCTATCTCAACCGGCAGAATTTTTCCTTTCCTCCTGATCACGGTGCGCGTTTGGTGACAATGATCCTGAACGATAAAACGCTGCGTGCGGATTGGGAAAAAGAACTTGAAGACACGCGACTTTCCATGTTGTCCCTGCGCAAACAATTGGCAGAGGCATTGCAGAACGCATCAGGGTCAAACCGCTTTGGATTTCTTGCAGATCACAGAGGTATGTTTTCGCGTCTTGGAACAACCTCCGATAAGGTTGATCTTTTGCGCGAAAAACATGGCGTCTATATGGTCGGGGACAGCCGGTTGAACATCGCAGGGCTGAATGCTCAGACCATTCCCATTCTGGCCAATGCAATCATTGATTGCGGGATATGAGTCGCCCTAAACGCTGAGCGTTGCCGCGACCGCACCTTTCCATCGCTCATAGCGCGCATCTGCAAGGGTGGCATCTGTTGCGGGTTCAAACCGCTTCTCCAAAGCCCAAGTTTTTGAAAACCCGTCCTGATCGGGGTACAGGTCCGCTTTCATGCCAGCAAGCCAAGCCGCACCCAAGGCTGTGGTTTCGAGGATTTCTGGTCGATCAACCGGAGCTTGCAGGATATCGGACAGGAACTGCATGCCCCAGTCATTCGCAGTCATGCCGCCATCCACGCGCAATACGGCATCGCTTGGGCTTTGAGGCCAGTCCGCCTGCATCGCTTCCAATAAATCGCGGGTCTGAAAACCCACACTTTCCAAAGCGGCACGGGCAAATTCAGCAGGGCCCGAATTACGCCGTAACCCATATACTGCGCCGCGGCAATTGGCGTTCCCATAGGGTGCCCCAAGTCCTGTAAAGGCGGGGACAAGGATCAGCTCCTGCGTGGGATCAGCGTTTTGGGCAAGCGCCAGAGTGTCACTGGCATTGCGGATAATCTGCAAGCCATCACGCAGCCATTGAACCACCGCACCCGCAATGAATATGGATCCTTCCAGCGCATACGTGGGTTTACCGTTCAGCTGATAGGCGATGGTTGTCAAAAGACGGTTTTGCGAGGCAACAGCCGTTGATCCTGTGTTCAAAAGCGCAAAACAGCCCGTTCCATACGTGGATTTCAACATTCCGGCCGAAAAGCAGGCCTGACCAACAGTCGCTGCTTGTTGATCCCCTGCAACACCATAAATTGGAATGGGCAGCCCGAATAGATCCGCCCGTGTTTGTCCAAATTCTGCAGCACAGTCGCGCACCTCTGGTAACATAGATATCGGGATATCCAAAAGCGCACAGATTTCGCTGCTCCATCTGCCCTTATGGATATCATAGAGCAACGTGCGCGCTGCGTTGGTGGCATCTGTCACATGGGATGTGCCATCCGTAAGTTTCCAGATCAGAAAGCTGTCTACGGTTCCAAAAAGAAGCTCTCCGCGCTGGGCTTTGGTGCGAGCACCTTCGACATTATCCAATAGCCACTTAAGCTTGGTACCGGAAAAATAGGGATCAAGCAAAAGACCAGTGGTTGCGGTGACCATATCTTCGTGGCCGTCTTTGCGCAGCTCTGCGCACAAAGGCTCTGTGCGCCGATCTTGCCAGACAATTGCGTGATAAATGGGTTTTCCTGTAGTTTTGTCCCAGACCAGCGTTGTTTCCCGTTGGTTCGTAATGCCGATGGCCGCGATATCTTTGCCGCTGAGACCGGCGCGTTCAATTGCGGCCCGACAGGTGGCTGCAGTTGTGGCCCACAGGTCATCTGGATCATGTTCCACCCAACCGCTTTGCGGAAAATGCTGCGCAAATTCTTCCTGCGCGGAGGCAACCGGTGAGAGGGCCGCATCAAAGACAATGGCCCTGCTTGAGGTCGTGCCCTGATCAATGGCAAGAATATGGGTCATATGGTCGTCCTTCGTAACGTCTTCATGCGAAAGCTTCCCGATTTTGAGAACTGGCGCAATGGCTTATTTGCCTTTGCGCCAGTTCAAATTTTGATCAGGCCCGCGCTTTGAGTTCCAGCCGGCGCTGATGTAAAACGGGTTCCGTATATCCAGAGGGTTGCACGCGCCCTTTGAATACAAGGTCAGAGGCCGCCAGAAAAGCAATTCCATTAAAATCGGGAGCCATCGGACTGTAAGTTGGGTCGGCCGCGTTCTGGCGGTCCACAACTTCGGCCATTTTGCGTAATGCTGACATCACATCCTGTGCATCCACCACCCCATGGTGAAGCCAATTGGCCAAATGTTGCGAACTGATCCGGCAGGTGGCGCGGTCCTCCATCAGACCGACATCGTTGATGTCTGGAACCTTGGAACATCCAACGCCCTGATCAACCCAACGCACCACATAGCCCAAGATGCCCTGCGCGTTGTTTTCCACTTCGCGCATGATCTGTTCGCTGCTCCATTTGCGGTAGGTTGCGACCGGGATCTCCAAAATTGCGTCCACGTAGGCGCGCCGCCCGCCGGCCTTGAGCTTTGACTGCACGGCAAAGACATCGACAGCGTGATAATGCAACGCATGGAGCGTGGCAGCTGTGGGCGAGGGCACCCAAGCACAATTTGCGCCGGCCTTTGGATGTTCGATTTTCTGTTCCAGCATCGCTGCCATCATGTCGGGCACAGCCCACATGCCTTTGCCGATCTGTGCCTTTCCTGACAAACCGCATTCTAGACCAATATCCACGTTCTGGTTTTCATAGGCGGTGATCCATGCTTTGCGTTTGATGAAATCTTTGCGGCTAAAGGGGCCGGCTTCCATGCTAGTATGAATTTCATCGCCTGTGCGATCCAAGAAGCCTGTGTTTATAAAGGCCACACGGTGTTTGGCGGCTCGGATACATTCCTTAAGATTGACGCTTGTGCGGCGTTCTTCGTCCATCAGGCCGATTTTTACAGTATATTGGGGCAATCCCAAAAAGGCCTCAACACGGTTAAAGATTTCATTGGCAAAGCCCACTTCTTCGGGCCCGTGCATTTTGGGTTTTACGACGTAAATGGATCCTTTGACGGAATTTCCGCCCTCGCGTTTCAGATCATGCAGCGCAATCAACACGGTTATCGCTGCATCCATCAGACCTTCGGGGATTTCATTGCCGCCATGGTCTAAGATGGCAGGATTGGTCATAAGATGGCCCACGTTACGCACCCAAAGGAGTGCGCGCCCTTTGATTGTCAGGGGTGATCCGTCAGGCGCGGTAAATTGGCGATCGGGATTCAATCGCCGCGTTTGCATGACGCCAGCTTTTTCAAAGCTGTCCTCAAGATCGCCTTTCATCAACCCCAACCAATTGGAATAGGCTTGAACTTTGTCTTCAGCATCCACACAGGCAACGGAGTCTTCGCAATCCATAATCGCAGAAATTGCGCTTTCAATTTGAACATCGGCCAACAGCGCTTGATCTCGGCTTCCTATCGGATGCGCGCGGTCAAAGATCAGTGCCACATGAAGACCGTTGTTGCGCAGCAATATCGAATCTGGCGCCTTCGCGCGGCCAGTGTAACCGGCAAATTTTTCTGGTTGGGACAGCGGACAATCATCGATCAACAATTGACCGTCCTGAACATGATATCTCCGCGCATCTGCGTGGCTTGTGCCATCAATTGGAAAGGCGCTATCCAAAAAGACGCGCGCCCGCGCGATGACCCTTGCCCCGTGACCTTTGTCGTATTTCCCTTTCGGGGGCTGGTGTCCCATGGCATCGGTGCCATAAAGGCAGTCATAAAGGCTTCCCCAACGGGCATTGGCCGCATTCAAAGCGTAACGAGCATTTGTTATCGGCACCACCAGCTGTGGACCGGGGACAGATGCAATTTCAGGATCAATATTGCTTGTCTCAATCTCAAAGGCGTCACCCTCTTCGACAAGATACCCGATGTCTTTAAGAAATGCTTTATAAGCTTCGTGGTCATGGGGTGTATTTCGATGAGCCACATGCCAAGCGTCAATTTTGTCCTGAATTTCGCGGCGCTTTTCAATCAGCGCGCGATTTACTGGTGCAAGGTCTTTGACCATGTCGGACAGCCCTTTCCAGAATATATCTGAAGATAGTCCTGTCCCAGCCAGAGCCTTTTCTTGCACAAAATTACAAAGCACATTAGAAATTTTTAGCCCATATTTTTCTGTATAATCCGTCACTATTTGCTCCCCCGGATGCCGGCATTTTTTAAACACGTCTCTGTCAATAAAAACGTATTCTGCATATTAGTGTGTTCCAAAGTATACCTCTCCCGAAGGTGTCACAAGATCACCTGACATTATTCCGCCTGAATAATCTCTAGGTCTGGATTTATTCTTTTGGATCGCTTACTTGGCGTAAAGAAGCTGTTCAACCAGTTTTTGCACACGCAGCGCTTCATCCAAAGAGGCAAGGCGATGAGGCGCCCCAGAAATGCATAATAACAGATCATCAAGCTGCGCTTTTAGGCTCGCAGCTCTTGGATCGCTTGGCCGTTCACACAGTTCTTCAAATTCCCCTCCGTCAGAGACAGCATCTATGTAAAAATCGCTGATGCGGCGGCTTTTGAGCGTGCCCTTAACCGTCAATTCCTGACGGTCAGGTTGTGCTCCTCCCACACTGGCGAGAATGTTGACGGGATGTCCGCGTGATGAATGAAGGCGCGCAAGAAGCGCTGTCTCGCAGAGCAGGGGGTTTTCTGGGTACGAGGGGGCTGCAAAATCGATCTCAAGCGGTCCTAAAATGCGTTCTGAAAAGAATAGGAAGTGGGACAGCACTTCACGTGTCATGCCGCCCTCTGCGCGAAATCGCAGCCAATCAGCCTCTACTTGCCATGCGCGGGGCCATGCGGAATAGGTCAGAACGATATCAACCCCGACAAGGTCGCCAAGTACACCCTGTGCTATCGACTGTGACACACCCTGAAGGGCGGGCCCTGCGGCTTGGGTGAAATTCACGGCTGCCGGCACTGCTTTTTGGTGAAGCGCGCTCACCAGTCGTTCACTTTCCGCGATATCCACACCAAGTGGTTTTTCCAGAAATATCGCTTTTCCAAGGTCTGCTGCCTCAAGCGCATAGGCTTTGCGCACCACTGGCGGGCAGGCGAGATAGACAAGATCGGCCTTTGCAATGGCTTGTGCGGCACTTTGTGCGATTTCTGCCTCTGGTGCGGTTTCTTTTGCGAGCGCCAAAGACCCTTGATCTGGATCCCAAAGAAAGGCCGGTTCATACTCAGGATGGGCCAACATATGGGTGAGCATGCGCCGCCCCATAATACCACAACCAATAATTGCCGTTTTCACTGCCATAGATCCTGATCCTTTATGCTGCTTTTTCGAGCAAAGATTTCTTCATCATCATATGAATGCCTTTGTTTCCATTGACCGTCTGGGTCACGCGCAAATCCCCCGCAAGCGAACATAGCATATAGGCGTCTTCACGGCTGAGCCCCGTTTTGGCGGTAATCAAATTGATCATGTTTCGAAGCGCGTCTTCGGCGCAGCGGTTTAAATCTTCGTGAATGCCCATAGTGATAAAGTCAGTGGGCGTTTCTGCTTGGGGGGTGTGCAATGCCATATCGTCGCGCACGCTAAAACGAAACCTCCCTGAAAGCGCGGTTTCAATTGCCGTGACGCAGACTTCCCCGTCTCCTTGCGCTCCGTGTCCATCCCCACAGGAAAACAATGCGCCCTCTTCGAAGATAGGAAGATAAAGTGTTGTGCCGGCAATCAGTTCTTTATTGTCAATATTGCCACCGTGGGCGCGGGGCTGGATGGATGAAATGCGTCCCCAATTTCTGGGTGGAGCCACGCCCATCACTCCAAAAAACGGGTTCAGCGGCAGTTCTAGACCCCAAGAAAGTTCTGCTGTCATTGTTTTCAAATCAAGCGGAATAGTCACCTTTCTTGCAGTTTGAAACTCATGAGGCAGCGTACCCGCTAAAGGGCGAATGATATTCCACCCCCAATTTTGCCGCAGTTTGATGTCGAGAATATCTATCTGGAGCACCTGCCCCGGCAGTGCACCTTTTATCGCGATCGGACCCGTCAAAATATGCCCGGGCAGCATCGCAGGGCAGTCTCTATGAATATCAAAGAGCTCACTGGGAACATGAAATCCTTTATTTTCAGGCGGGATATGTTCCGGTCCCCCAGTTACGGTATCAACAACGACGCAGTCACCGCTGTCAATTTCAAGGCAGGGGGGAAGCGCGGCATCAAAATACCCCCACGCGCAGGTTTGCGGTGTGGCAGACAGATGATGGGTCATCAAGAAACCTCTCAAAATATTATCTGCCGCCCATAAGAACGGCTTTCGCGCAAGACCACAAGTCTCCATATAGGCACGGCAGAACGCCAAAGTCCCAAAGAATGCGAATGAGCAGTGAGGGCCCAGAGGTCCATGCGAGTTTTGTGCAGCATAAAGAAGTTTTTGCCATGGTTTTCTTGAATAGCGATCTTGTATTTTTAACGATATGGCCTTGGTTGTACCTAGCTAACTTTATTCATCAGGTTTGCCGCTGCGGGCCCAAGGGGTCTGTTTAATTGCATTTTTTTGGATCGGCCAAGCCGCATTAATACTTTGAAAACGGCGAGCTTCGCACTTTTCCCGATAAGCATTTTTCGCGCCGGATTTTTCGCCATTTTGGTGAGATCGATCTGATTATAATGAGAAAATAATTTGACGCGCGCGCAATGGCTAAGCGACTTGATTGCGATCTTCCCGGGGAAAAAGCTTTCGGTTTTGCATCCTTCGGCAAAAATTATTTCGTGTTTGTCAAAAACGAGATGATAATATTCGATAGAGTGGTCTTTTTTAAATATTGAAACTCCCGGTAATTCGACCAAGTGGATTGCTGAAAGCAAAATGGCACCGTCTTCGACAGTTTTAGTTTGATGTAAGCTAGTCAACACAAGGCGATGTTGCCGCGATACTTTGAGCGCTCTTTTTGGTAATCCATTCCCCAAAGAGCCTTTGTTAAATTTGATGGGATATAATTTGGAATTTCTTTTCAATTCTTCGGGGGTGACAATGCTTTTTAAGACCAACGATAGGGGCTGCATCCCATGATCAAGGGTCTTGATCAAATCGCCGGATTTAAGGTTTTCCACCTTAATTTCTCCTCGACCTGTGGTCACTTTTGTTCCCTTGCAAAAACAGATGACCCCAGTTGTTTCAGCCGTCAAAGCCGAGGATGATATTGCTGAATTCGCTCCATCAAGAAGCGTAAGGTTAATTTTGCCGGAGATTGAATTTATGGTTTGGCCTTCTATCTGCCCGTCGAGTTTTCCATCATCTGCATCCTCACGAAGCATGTGAAGTGCATTATTGAAGTCGGAGGTAACTGTCGTTTCATTATAAATTTGGGACAGATCAACAAAATCGTTTTCTGAAAAATCGGTGATTGTGTCGTTCCCGCTTTCTTCAGCGTAGATGAAGGTGTCATTTCCGTCGCCACCTGTCATCCGGTCCTCGCCAGCACCACCAGAAATAGTATCGTTCCCCAGTCCGCCGTCTAGGGTATCATTGCCATCTTCACCAAGTATTTTATCATGATCTTCCCCGCCATCGACAGAATCATGACCAAGGCCTGCATAAATCGTATCGTTTCCACCGTCGCCATAAACCGTGTCGTTCTTGGACTCCGTTGCATCAATTTGATCACCGTCGTTATCGGTAAATTCACTGTTGATAAGTTCAGAATTTGTCGTTCCGCGTACGATACCATCGGCTGGGGTTATAACAGGTGGCTCTGATGACTCTACTCCCCAAAGCACACTCCCGGTGCCGTTTCCTTCTTCGGGGGTTGTTGTTGCTAAATTTTCGATCGCTCCGACGTTTCCAGACGCGGGGAGCTCCGTAGTTGAGGTATTTGTCATAATACCAATGACGGCGTTTGAACCTCCAGTGTTGCCATTGGCAAATTCAATCTGCCCGTATTTATATGCAACGGTAAAACTGTTGTCTTCTTTTTCGGTGAATATAATTTGAAATGTATTCTCTCCAGGGATTGAGTCGGTATGATAGGCTGGCGCTTTGTACCAGGTTATGACAATCCTTTTGCCTTCTTGATCAAAGTCCCATAAAACATCGGCCTCATCGGTGCGATGTAAACCGATGTCAGTAAAAAATGCCGCAAAAATTGCTTTATCCGGATGTATTTGCAAATTTTTATAATGTTGCCAATTGTGGTTTTCATCAGTAGCCCAATATGCCGCACCATTTGTGTTAAAGTAAAGATATTTGTAGGTTTGATCTTCAATTGTCACCCCGTTTGCGAATAAGGAACCCGCGTCTCCTGCAGAAAAAATTCTGTAAGAACCATCGTCCGCGGGGTTGCCAACATTAGCTCTATAAGAGTTTTCACCATATCCCAATTCTCCTCCAAGGCCGCTCAACAAGTTAGTAAAAATAGTGCGGGTTTGGCGCGTAGCGTCAGCATCTTCAAGTTCAACCTCGGCACTGTCTACCTCATACGAAAACGCATCTGACGGGTCGTTCAAAGCTGTATCCGTCGGTTCGTTAGAAAGGACCGGATCATTCTCTGTAATCTCGGCTTTTGCGGTGTTTTCAAACAGTGCAGACCCTTCTTCACTGCTCACTTGGTTTTCTTTTTCGGCTCCGGCATCTTCCACGACATACCCGTCGTTCTGCAAAATTGTATCTGCTGAACCGTTTGCTTCTGAAAGGGGGAGCGCGGATTCTTCGTAATGGGGAAACTCCAAAGGTTGAAGCTGCGCATCCAGCTGCAATGTCCCGTCTTGGAAACCTGTCATCGTTACGGCAAAATCGATGTCCTCGTCACCGGTTTCTGAAGAGATGTATAAATTATGCCAAACGATTGTCAGAGTTTGGTCCTGCAAAGATCGGTGCAAAACGACAGATGTTCTATCATTTGCGCTGAACACGCCATTCGCTATTTCAGGCGATAAAACGGTGGCATTTGACAGCATGGCGGTCGTCACGGTGTTTAGAGAATGCCTGTCTGCATTGTCTTTTGTGAAAACGATGTCCCCTTTGTCTGTGACATAAATGGCCCCAAAGAGGTTTTCATCAAAAAGGGTTTCGTCAGAAGAAACCAAAACGTCTTTGCTATGCGAATAAATCAGGGTCGCTTTGGTGTCTGGCGAAAGTTCTGAGGTTGAAAAGGTGATTTTTATATTATTTTCAATCGCATTGCTCATGACAGTTTCTCAGTATGATGGTTATTCTCATGAATGGATAAGGATTTGAGAATTTTTTGTTCTCGCTCGATTCAAAATGAGCCTAAAATAACAACCTTAAATTTTGGTTCTAAACTGTGAACATGGGATATTTTATTAAGTTTAGGTTATGTTTTTCAAAGTGAAATACGTTGCAAAATATTGAATTTTTGAGATAAATTTAACAGCATAGGCCGGTATTTATGTAGGATAAAATTTTATCATCCTGCGTTATATTTTGCGTTACGTATTTGTCTGCAGAATAATTAGGGAATTTTTAGAGAAAGTAAGAAATGGCAGAGTGATCGGGATTTAATGTCTTATTTTTCTGACGGAGCAGGTCATTAGAGTTCTTTTCCGGCGCGCAATTCCCCCCAACGCAATCTCAATGCCGCTCCAAGGGTGGCGATTGGCTCTGGGGGTAGGTGTTTTGGTGCTGGCGCAGATTGGAGTTGCCGGATCAGATCGTTGTCACGTCCCATAGCGAGATCGGCCGCGGCAAGACCATGAAGCGTTCCTTTGACGGTCCCCAATCCATTCTGGCAGCAGGCGGAAAATAGACCGTCTTCGACTTCACCAAAAGCCGCAACGTTGTTGAGCGAAAGCGTCAGATGCCCCCCCCATTGATATTCCATCGCAACGCTTTTGAGCATGGGAAAGCGCGCAGCGAAGCTTTGGATATGGGTTCTATAAACGCTTTTTTGCACCCGCGCGCTGGGCATCATCGATGGTTCATAGGTAAAGCGGTTGCGGACAATGATGCGGTCCCCTCCATCCCCTGAAATACGCCGCACGGTGGTGCCAAGGGGATCGGCAGGGGTCAGACCCCAGTCTGGGTGTCCCCCCAGTTTTGCGCAGTCTTCACTGCTGAGCGCGCGTGTCATGGAGGCATAGGTAAAGACATGGACAAGTTGTCGGCTGAACTGTCCAAAATTTTCGACATGCCCGTTAACAGCCAGAATGACCTTGGGGGCACGAATGCTGCCTTTTGGCGTTTTTGCCTGCCAAAGGCCGTCTTTTCGTTGCAAGGCGACAACGGGGGAGTGTTCGTAGATGCGCAACCGATTTGACAGAAGCTTTGCGCCTAAGCTGCGGATATAAAGTGCGGGTTGGAGCATGACCGCGCCGGGCGTAAAAAGCCCGCCCTGATAATAGGAAATACCCGTGATTTCCTGCATTTCTTGTGCATCAAGCACTGCATGTGGTTCGCCTAAATTATTCAAATGCGCGGCATATTCGCCGTTATGCTTCAGCCCTTTTTCCGAAGCGGCGGCGTTAATTTTTCCAACCTCTCGAAATGCCTCGGATGGCAGGTGAAGCGTCTCAACCATGTCTCGCGCAAAGTCGATGGCTAGTCGGTTTTGCGCGATCGTGATGCGGTCTTTGTCAATTTGGCCTCCGTAGTCGTCGCTCGTAAGATCATGGGGAAGATCAATCATGAAACCCGAATTACGACCGGCGGGACCTTCGGCAAGTCCTTTGGCTTCCAAGATGATGATACGGTCGTTTGGCGCTTCTATCTGTAGACGGCGCGCGGCAGAAAGCCCTGCAAAGCCTGCACCGATGACCAGCCAATCAGCCGTTTCCTGCGCCGAAAGGCTGGGCAAGCTGTCTTGCTTCGGCAGGATCGCGTTCCATGCGGCGGGGCCAGGGTTATGTGGAAGCGCTTTGACTTTCAAGGGAGGCTCAATTTTGCCATACGTCCCCCATCAAGGGTCAATATTTGCCCGCTCATAAAGGAGGCCTGATCAGAGGCAAGCCATACGATGAGCTCTGCAACCTCCTCCGCCGTGCCAGTGCGGCGCAGAGGATGAATGCCCCCGATTTTCTCCCTGAATTGATCTGGGTCGGGAAGGGAATTGATGAAATCCACATTGAGCGGCGTGTCAATCCATCCCGGTGCCACGGCGTTGCATCGAATGCCTTCAGGTCCATGATCCACCGCCACTGCACGTGTCAGAGCATGCAAGCCCCCTTTTGAAGCGCAGTAGGCAGGATGGCGTGGATTGCTTCCTAATCCTTCGATGGAGCCGACATTTACGATGGAGCCTCCGTTTTCGCGCATAAGGGGAAGCGCGTGTTTGATCAGCAAATAGGGAATAGTCAGATTGACGGTGATCTGATCCTGCCAATCGTTCAGGTTGGTTTCTTCGACCGTGCCTTCGCGCATTATACCTGCGTTATTGACCAGAATATCAAGGTGTGTTTCCTTTTGTTTCAGGGTGTTGATGACGTGTTCGGGGGTTGAAAGATCCAGAAAATCAGCGGCAATCCAAGACTGCTCTCCTTCACGGCGCTGAGCGGTGTAGACTGTTGCACCACGCTGTTCCAGCAATCTTGCAGTGCTCAACCCGATGCCGCTTGAGGCGCCTGTCACAAGGGCCGTTTTTCCATCAAGATCGCTCATGCTACAGGTTTTCCACCGTTAACCTCGACAAGCGCTCCGCAGATATAGCGTGCCTCTTCAGAGGCGAGAAAAGCGATGACGTCGGCGATGTCTTCGGGTTCTGCAATCCGACCAAGCGGGACCGAGGCATTCAAATCCTCTATTGCCGTGTCCGGATCAAGCCCTCGAATGCTAAAACCGGTCCGCAACATGGGGGTGTTGACTTCGTTAGGGCAGACTGCGTTCACACGAATGTTCTGATGCGCGTGATCGCGGCCCAAACATTGGGTGAGCGAGGCAATCGCCGCTTTGGACATGATATAAATCGGGTGGTCAGGCCCCGGGTGCACGCCCCAACAACTTGAAGTGTTTATAATTGCGCCACCACCCGAATTTGCCATGATCCCAATGGCAGCGCGGCTTAGGCGAAAGGGTGCCTCTACATTTATTGCCATGGTGCGTGTGAAATCCTCATCGCTGGACTCGGTGATCTTTCCGCGTGTGATGATGCCTGCATTATTGATCAGAATATCGAGCCGTCCTTGTGTTTTCATCACCTCAAAGGGGAGTGCATCGCAAAATCCGGCTTCCATCAGATCACCGCAGATGTCGGCGCCTTCGCGGTCCGTTGTCACGACGGTAGCGCCCTCGCTGCGCAATTTTTTGACGATCGCCTGACCGATACCGCCAGTGGCCCCTGTGACCAAAGCAACTTTTCCTGAAAACCGCATCTGTTAAAACTCCTGATTAAGGGCGTCTGCCGCAGGGATCTCTGTTTCGCGCCGCGCAATGTAGTCGCGCAATTCTTCGTGTACCGCCTCATCAAGTTTAGGTTCTTCGTAATCGCCTAACAGCGACTTGGCCTCAGTGAGGGCACGTTCCGTGATTTCAACGCTGCCTTCGGCCTGCCATTGTTCGATGGAATTATTGTCAAACATATTGGGCATAAAGAATGCCCGCTGGAAATTTTCGAGCGTGTGGGGATGCCCTAAATAATGCCCGCCCGGCCCGACCTCTGCGATGGCAGAAACAGCTTCGTCAAAATCATCCCAATTTATGCCCTCTGCCATGCGGTAGGCCATGGCGCATTGTTCTGCGTCCACGATGAATTTGGCGATGGAACAATGCATTCCTGCTTCGTTCCAACCGGCAGAATGCCAGATATAATTGGCTCCCGCCATCATCACCGCCATGAGGGTCGTTGCGCTTTCATAGCCCGCTTGCGCGTCAAAGGTTTTGGCGCCGCCAAGCGTGTTTGATGTGCGCCAGGGCACATCATAGAAGCGGGCCATCTGACCAATCATCAAATTCATTAGGCTAATTTCTGGAGTGCCTGCCATGGGGGCTCCGGATTTCATCGATACGGTCGACAGATAATGGCCATAAATCGCCGGTGCGCCTTTGCGGATGACTTGCGTATAAGCCAGCGCAGAGAGCGCCTCTGCATTCAATTGTGCAACGCTTGGTGCCACAGAAGCCGGTGTATTCGCACCCCCAAGCACGAAGGGCGAACATAAAACAGGCTGATTACGCCGGCAAAAGGCGCGCATCGCGCCAAGCATGGTTTCATCCCAAACCAACGGAGAGTTTCCATTGCAATTCCCCGTCACCACGGGATGATCATCGATAAATCCCGTGCCAAAGAGAATATCGCACATCTCCATCACGTCCTCGGCGTTTTTGGGGCTTGTGGTCATGCCCATAAAGGTTTTGTCACTATAGCGCATCGAGGAATAGGTGATGCGCAAATGGCGTTGGCTGATGGGGTGATCATAGGGTTCGACGATATGATGTGCGCTGGAATGCATCGAAGGAAGCATCTGGGACAATTTGTGGAAGTCAGCCAGATCATCAAGCGTCGGGTTACGTCGTATGTCGTTGAGATCTCTGAGATAAGGCGCGCCTGTCATTGGGACAAAGATGCTGTAGTCATTCCCAAAGGGCAGATTATGGTCGGGGTTTCGCGCGTGATAGATAAAATTTGAGGGGATGGTGGAAATAAGCTCTCTGACCATGTGTCGGTCGAGATAAACAGTTTCGTCTACAACTTTCGCGCCTACCTTTTTCCAATCAGCAATGGCGATGGGATCGCGAAAATGTACCCCAGTGTTTTCAAGGATATGCATGGATGCAAGGTCTATGCGTTGTATCTGATCCTGATCCATCGGTTCGGTCAGAGGAAGCCTGCGCTTTAGTGCGGGCAACATGGCAACCTCGCGTGTTTGGCGGAGGCTGCGCCGTGCGCTGCGTCCACGTCGCACCGTTCCGACAGCTTTGACACTCATGAAATTTTATCCAGTTCATTTGGATCGGATAAATCAATCCAAATGGTTTTCACCTCACAATATTGGTCGTGTGCCATGAGCCCGTTGTCGCGTCCGCCAAACCCTGAGTGTTTGTAACCGCCGAAAGGTGTTGTGATGTCACCCTCGCCGAAGCAGTTGACGGTCACCGTGCCTGCCCGCAATTCCCGAGCTGCGCGCAATGCGGAGCGCGTGTTTGCGCTAAAGACCGATGCGCTCAGTCCATATTCCGTGTCATTGGCAATGTTGATGGCGCTCTCGTTGCTGTCTGCAGTGATCACCGAGAGAACGGGGCCAAAGATTTCCTCACGGGCACGGGGGTGTTTTGGGCTGTCTTCATACAGGGTAGGGGGCAGGTATGGTCCCTCCATTACACCACCCGAGAGGGCGTTTTTCCCAAGGTGGCGCTGGACTTTGGTACAGTGTTCAGCGTCTATAAGTGCCCCCAAATGATGGGCTGGGTCCAATGGGTCGCCGGTTTTCCAGTCTTTCAACCGCATTTGAATTAGCTCTAAAAGGGGGGCTTTGACGTCTTTGTGAACGATAAGACGGGATATGGCGCTGCAGTTTTCGCCCATATTCCAAAAAGCGCCTTTGACGATTTCTTCTGCCACAAGATCAAGGTGTTCGGCATCCTGAAACACGACTGCAGGGTTCTTGCCGCCGCATTCCAGAACCACTTTTTTCAAGTTGCTGTCTGCCGCGTAATGTAAAAACCGCCGACCGGTGTCTGTTGAACCGGTAAAGCTGATCATATCGACGTCCATATGTCGTCCCAAAGGTTCTCCTACAGAGGGTCCATCCCCTGGAAGCACTTGCAATACGCCTCTTGGAATACCTGCCTCCATGGCCAGTTCCGCGATGCGCAGCGCCGTGAGAGAGGTTTGTTCGGCGGGTTTTACAATGACGGAACAGCCCGCAGACAAGGCCGGACCAATTTTCCAAGCGAGCATCAAAAGCGGGAAGTTCCAAGGCAATACAACGCCGACCACCCCAATGGGTTCACGCACAATCACCGACATCGCTCCATCACCAACCGGTGCCGTCTGATCATAAAGCTTGTCCGTTGCCTCGGCGTGCCATTTGATTGTGTGGATGGCTTCGGGAATATCGATCAATTCGCAGTCACGGATCGGTTTACCGCTGTCGAGGCTTTCCATGACCGCGAGGTCTCGCCGGTTTCTTGCCATCAGTTTGCACAGACGGATCAGCAAGTCTTTGCGTTCTGCGGGATGTAATTTGGCCCATCTTCCCTGATCAAACGCTTCGCGCGCCTTGGCCACAGCGATATTGACGTCATCTATGTTGGCGGTACTGATCGTTGTGATCTCTTTGCCCGTTGCGGGGTTGCAGGTAGCCATCATGGGGCCGGAGCCTTTGCGAAACTTGCCGTCGATAAACGGGCAGCGCGGAAACTCAACACCCTGGGCAAGCGCGACATATTCTTCATGTGTCAGGAGATCACTCATATCGCTGCTCCGGTGATGTTCGAAATCGTTTTGTTCATGGTGCGCACGACCTCTTCTAGAATGCGTTTGTCGTCTTTGTTGAGGGGGTGAAGCGGTCGGCGTGGGGGACCAGCATCAATGCCGCGCAAAGTCAGGCCATATTTGATGCATTGGACAAATTTCCCACCCTGCTCAAGCACGCGCATCAAAGGAAGCATTGCAGACATTATGGCGCGCCCTTTGCTGAAATCTCCCTCTATAGCACAGGCCTGATAAAGCGCGATATGGGCTTCTGGGGCGAAGTTGGATCCCGCACAGACCCAACTGCGTGCACCCCATGCAAAAAATTCGAGCGCCTGATCATCCATACCGCAACTTAGGGCAATATGGGGATAATCCCGTGCAAGCATATGGAGCCGGTTTGGATCCCCCGAACTTTCCTTTATAGCACAAAAATTCGCAGAGCGGCCCAACCTGTCAAGGGTGTCTTCGTCCATGTTCACGCTCATTCGTCCAGGATAATTGTAGAGCATCACAGGCAAATTTGCCGCCCGATCAATTGCCAAAGCGTGAAGCGCAATTTCGCGTCCTGTTGGATAGGCATAGGGCGGAGTTGCAACAAGAATTGCGTCTGCGCCATGATCTTTCGCGGCCTTGGCATATTCAATGCTGTCCTCTGTGCGCATTGCGCCGGTGCCAATGATCATCGGCAGGCGCCCGTTGATCATTTCTTTGGCAAGGCCCATCAAAAAGACACGTTCCTTTTTGCTCATCGCGTAATATTCACCGGTGGTGCCCGCAACGATAATTCCGTGCACCCCCGCCTCAATCAGCATGTTTACGGTGCGCTCCATCGCGTCCTTATTCAATGTGTAGTCGTCGTAAAAGGGAGCGACCAGCGGTGTATAGATGCCCTCGAACTTCATTGGGAGTCTCCGGAAAAAGGCTGCATATATGTCTCAGGAAGCGGGTCCGGCCAGACGTATTTTTCAATCTCACCACGGCTGAGCGCCCAATGATCCAGTGTCAGTTCAACAGCAAGCTCCGCATTGTGAGTGGCAAAGGCTTCGATCATTTCGTCGTGTTGTTGGGCGGCCCTAAGGACACGTATGCTGTCTTCTGCAGTTTTGGCGCGGTAAAAAATATGGGACATGCGCGTGTGATCTATCAACAACCGTCGCAGGCTTGGCAAAAGATAAGGGTTGGTTGCCATCTCGCCGATGATCTCGTGAAAGCGATGGTTCCAAAGCGCCAGCGCGGCGTTGTCAGAGGCCGCACGCGCTGACATAAAATGTGTCTGTGCGTCTTTCAGGGCCTTGATTTGTGCAGGGATGGCCTGTTCTGCGGCAAGGCGCGCGACCGCGGCATAGATAATTGGCGCGGTTTGAAAGAAGCGCCGCATAGTATAAAGGTCCATTGCGGCAACAACAGCACCCCGGTTTGGCTCTATGCTTAGATAGCCCTCCCCTGCCAATTTCTGAAAGACTTCGCGCAAAGGTGTACGGGACAACCCGTAATGCGTCGAAAATGACGTTTCGTCCAAGTCCGCACCTGGCGCTAGATCAAGTTGCAAGATGCGATTTCGAAGATCGCGGAAACACAGGTCTTTCTTTGATGGAGCCATGAGAGAATCGTCCAAACTACCCATTTTGTATACATGAAGTATACATTTATTGAAAACAGATTCTTTGAAAGATATTGGGTCCGTTTGGCAGAAGAATGAGGTGAATCCAGTTTGGGTGCTTCTAGCGCCAACCCTCGGGCACTCTTGCCGAACCGCGCACGATCAATTGACCTTCAATTTTGATGCGGCGTTGGGGACTGTCGGGATCATCAATTTTCCCAAGTAACAGATCAATTGTTTCACGCACCATCTGATTAGCAGGTTGGCGCACTGTGGTCAGATCATAGGCCGGCCAAGAGGCTGCAGAGACATCATCATAGCTGACCACTGATACATCGTCTGGGATGCGAAGCTGCAAATCATGGCGTAGCGTGTCCATCACCGCAATGGCCATATGATCATTGGCGACAAATACGGCATCGGGTGGATCATTGGAAAACATGCGCAGGGCGGCGGATTTGGCCTCTTCCATAACGAAATTGCCTACCTCTCGCGCATGTAATCTCATCCCTGCTGCCGCAAGGGCATCCAAAAATCCGGCTTCGCGGTCGCGTTGGGTTGAGGCGCCTTCCCAGCCTGCGATGTAGCCGATTTTATGGTGTCCGCCAGCCAGCAAAAACTCTGCAACAGCGCGTCCGCCCTTATAATTGTCCGTTGTAACATCAGAAAGCGCATCTCCGTCCTGCGTCCTGTTAAACAACACAACCGGAACACCCGCGGCCTCACAGCGTGCTGACAAGTCAGACGACAGCGCGACAGAGGCAGCGATGATCCCATCTACTTGATAATCAAGAATTTCATCCACGACAGCATCAATATTGCCCTCGGTTCGAGAGGTCATGAAAACGAGCACGTGATATCCCCGTTCGCGCAGCGCATTGGACAGCTTTTCCAAAATTTCAGGATAAAACTGGTTGTTGAGATAGGCGACAACCAACCCGATGATCCGGCTTTTGCCCGATACCATCGCGCGTGCCAGAATGTTGGGCCGGTAGCCCAATTCTTCTGCAGCGGTACGTACTTTTCTAATGGTTTCCTTGGATGCTGATGCACCGGGCGTGAACACCCGGCTTACAGCAGAACGGCTTACTCCGGCGCGCAGGGCAACTTCGGCAGAGGTTACTTTTTGAGACGGAGCAGACACAGTTTACCCTTTCACAGCCCCCGCTACCAATCCGCTGACGATCTGGCGCTGGAAGAACATCACCAGAATAAAGAGCGGCACGGTTGCAGATACAACAGCAGATACAGCGAACATAACATTGCCTTCAGTATAAGTGGTTCCAAGAAAGGCGGCGATTTGGGGCACCATCGTGCGATTTTCTTCAGCCAGCAACATGGATGTCACCGCAAAGTCATTATAGGCCAGAAGAAAGCTGAACAAGCCAGTTGTGATCACTCCGGGCCACATCACAGGAATGATGACATTACGGAAGGCTTGGAATTGTGTGCATCCATCCACCTTGGCGCTTTCATCAAGTTCTTTGGGAATGCTTTGAAAAAACGAATGCAACATCCAAAGTGTGAATGGCTGATTGATTGCGACCAAAACAATAATGGTTGTTGGCAAGATGCCCCAAAGGTTCCATTCAAAAAATGGCAGCATATAGCCCGCAACCAAAGTGACTGGCGGCATAGCGCGGAAAATCAGCGCCGTAATCAGAAGAAAGAAGGTATATTTATATGCAGAGCGTGAAAGCGCGTATCCCCCAAGCGTCCCGATTGTCAGCGACGTGCAAACCACAAAAAAGCACACGATAAATGTATTGATTGCGTTGCGCCAGAATTCTTCCTTTATCCAGGCGCCCTCATAGCCCGCTCCGGTAAAGGGGCGCCCATATTCTGCTTTGGTCCGCTCGCCTGTAATCGCGTAAGTCCAGTCTGCAATCGAGAAAAAATCGAGTTCGACCTTAAAACTTCCCCAGACGGTCCAGACAAAGGGAAAGGCAGCCATAAGCAGCCAGAGGCCGGCAAAAGTGTAAATTGCGATTTGGAGGCCTAAAGGTCTTTTTTGTGCATTACTTTGCATCTTATGCTTTTCCTTTGAAATCACGCCATGTTCTGAC
>Ga0129342_1000108_pt1 | contig 29359 bp, 31 predicted proteins | sample CPBDNA_5_FD_94426 | JGI IMG/M metagenome (GOLD analysis project Ga0129342, IMG submission 94426) | Freshwater to marine salinity gradient microbial communities from Chesapeake Bay, USA - CPBay_Sum_15_0.2_DNA | ecosystem: Environmental > Aquatic > Marine > Coastal | place: USA: Chesapeake Bay...
ACGCAAAGCCACCATCTGGTAGAACGCTTCTTTGTTGGCTCTGTCTTGCCTTTTAGCTTGATCAAAGTCGCTAGACATCATAGGGTCAAACGATTGAGACTTGTTTAGAGACTCAACAGTTTGTTGATCCTTAGAGCTCATCTTGTTCTTCTCGACGGTCGAGTTTACAGCGGCTTGTGGCCCTCTGACAACTTCTGCACCAGCTCTAAATCCAGTCGCCGCACCACCTGGGGCCGCAATAAGTCCAGAGGAGCTAAAGCCTAGAGCCATAGATTCTAAGAGGTTGTCCAACCATTGGTCACTCGTGTAATCTATATTCCCTAAGAGATCCTCAAAAGCCATCTTTGAGAGCGTTTGAACCCCCTCAATCGCAGCTTCAGTCCCCATGTCCAATCCTTGGCTCAGCAAGTACTTACGGAACGCTTGCCTAGCTGTCTCTTGGGTAGCTGGATTGGTTAAAAGTTTTTTGAGCGTTTCTTTTGCAATTCTGCTCTGTACAAATCCACCACCTCCAGTTAGTATCCCGTCTATTGTGGCCATGGTTCCTCTGGCCACCGTACCTGAAAAGCTTTCGTCGAATATCGGTTCTAGCCCGTTGTCTATTCTGTTCTGATCCTCTCTTTCAGAATCTTGAAACGTATTTACTGCAGCGACTCCACCTGTAATTACTGCGCCTGGTACGCCTCCGTACACAATGCCTGCAATGTATGGAACACTTCCTGAAACAGTAGTGGCAGATCTCGTTACCAACTCGCCCATATCTCCCCACGTAACATCTTTAGAAAATACGTCGGCTCCAGTTTCAGTAAATGAACGAGTGTATTGAGTCTGGTAATCTTTTCTGAGAGATTCGGTGAAATCAGCGAATTTCTGATCCATCTCTCTCGCAGTCTCCCCTACTCTCCCTGAAGACACTGCGAAAGGATTCATGATGGCAGCCGTCGTTGTTATCGGGCCAGACAGAATATCAATGCTTGAAGCATAGGTCTCTACGAAAGAATCTCTAATCAAGCCCCCAAGCCAATTACCTGCCTCATTATATCTGTCATCACCATCCAGAGGGATTGCAAGACCAAACTTGTTGTAAAGATTGTCAGCGTACTCTTCCAGATCTATGTCAGCATCACCAAATCTTTCTTTCAATTCATCGCTGTACCCAGCAAGAACTTCTACTTGCTTATCTGTTATAGCTGTCGTCAGCAGCTGATTTATCTCATGTTTCTTTTGAGCCGCTGTCTTGTCTGCAGCCTGTATCTCAAGAACCTTTGAAAAGGTATCTTCATTCTGCATGGCCTCCGTCATAAGCCTAGACTGGTCATTTGCAAACCTCTCAGAGAACTCGTCTCCAATCGTCTTCAAGCTTAGGTCTGGAGGCGATACAGGTTCAGGCGCCTGGGTCTGTGATGAAGAATCCAAATCTTCTGCCGAAGGCACGGAAGTTATAGACTCTATAGTTTGCCCCCCTAGTTCTGCTGAATCTTTTTTTTTTGACTCTTCGAATAGGTTGTTTGCGTAACTCTTTACCTCATAAGGGTCGACGTCTGAGTTATCAAAGTAGATCTTGTTGGCAATCCATGAAGGACTCTTTCCAGACGAAAGGTACTCTTGAATTTGTGCTTGAAGCTGTTCGTTCATGTTAAACGGCTGGTTTCAAGCAAAGATAAGGAAATCTTCTTATTCTGCCCTATTAGCTATATCTGTGAATATGTCTTTCATGTGCTGTTGCGACAAACCGAGACTCGCAACAAGAGCATCTGTAATTGGATCTCCGCTAAACGGGTCAAATACGATCTCCTCTTGGCCATCAGTATCGTCCGCTACAACCACAGAGAAGTTACCTTCAAGATCATATATAAGCTTCTCAGCCCTCTTCCTTTCTCCTCCGATGTTTAGTACTTGACCCTTAAGAGGAAGAGATGCCGCAGCACCTTTCGAAAATCCTTCTGGTGAGTCACCATTCAGCGTGTATGTCTGTTGGCCGACTGAAACTTGACCCATAAGCTGATCTCGCTTTTTGGCGGATGCGTTTTTAGCAGTTGATCCAGTCTTTGGCTTTTCAATATCCTGACGAGCTCTCCATCCCTCCATCATCTCTTGCACATAATCGTACTGAGCCTGGCTCATGCCATCAAAATTCTTTGTTGTGATTGGGTGCCTCTCAAAGAGCTCTCTCACTTCATCTGACATCTCAAGTCCTTCTGGCTCAGACTCTGTCAATCCAAGTTTTTCCCTTCTTCTTCTCTCTGCTAAGGCGGGGTTATTGAGAACGAAGTTCAGGAACCCACCTTCTGCTTTTGTAGGTGTTTTGAACTCAGTGGCCCAATTCTTTTCCTCCACAAGCTCACCCCCATCTGTAGCAGGGATCGGTTGAAAGTCTGGCTTACCAAGCTCAACGATAGCTTTCAAGTAGTCTTGCCTGCTTGGGTAGTCTGCAATAGCTTGTCCGTTCTGATCTGTAACGGTTACCTTGCCAGAGTCGTCAGTGATAACCTCTCCATATCTCAATGCGTCAGCCATACGCATAACCTCGTCAAAAACCTTTGTGCTTGCCTTGTTGTTGTAAAACGCACGGCCATTGACTTCCTTGCTAGCTGCTTGCCTTGGATCTTCACCAACCTTCACAAATAAATCGTGCTCAAGCGAGAGCTCTTGCAAATTAGTAACAGCCTGATTGTAAATAGGCTCAAACTCGTTCATCTCTTTCTTCAGAGCGGCAACATCCATATTAAACCTTTCCACTTCAGCAGGGTTAGCAAAGTTGTAAGACCCCTCTACGCCTCCTTGGATTTTTTGCATAAGCTTATTAGCGTCACTAGCAAAAGCAGAATTCGGTCCAGAGTCTCCAGTAAAATCTGCGTCTGGAATCATTGCCATGGCCTTCGCTTCGGCTCCTTTAATAGCAGAGAACTGCTTAGCAAAATCTTGCGCTGCCTGACTAAAACCAGCACCTCCTTGCTCAATGGCTTTTATGTACCCTTGAGCATACGGAGATTGAGCAGGTCTGTTAAATCTGCTGGGCCTTACTGAATTAGACATTATTCTTGCTTATTTTCTTGAACCAACTTCTGACAAATTTATGAAGAGGAGTGTCTCCTTTGCCAGCAAGCTGTTCCATTTTACCCATATCTTCTGGGGACATAATACCTTCACCACCAGTCATCTCGCCAATCTTAGCTCCGTCTTGCATAATGTCAATCGGGTTTCTGTCGTGAGAGAATTCACCAGGAGTTTCACCCCTCATGAGCTTAGCACCTTCTTCGAAGGTCATCATACCTCCATCATACATGCGAGGCGTAACCAATCCTCCATCTTCGTTAAAGTCTACTCCACCTCCGACGTTTGTTAGCTCAGGTAACCCTTCAAAATCCTCTGGCCTCAGTCTCGCGGATCTTGAATCAAACAGAGGGTTACTCCCACCTCCATCACCGTCTCCTGACATCTGGGCGGCCATATTGAGCCCTTCTGACAGGAATCCAGTAATACCCTCGGTCACCGCTTGCTTACCAGCGAGCTCACCTTGAATACGTAATGCGTCAGCTGCTGACTCTGCTCCTAGCGCGGACTCTCTCAGACCTCTAGCAGAAGCAAGATCCATTCCTGCTTGCTGGAACTTGTCGCGTTCAACCTGAGATTCTGCCCTCCCTATCGCTTCCAATCCAGCTTTTCTTCTTTGGGATTCTTCTGCTGCAATCTTAGCGAACCTGTCTGCTGTAGACTCGTCAACTCTTTCAAGACCTCCAAGCAGCGCTCTTGCGCCTCCCGTCTTGAGTGCTTGAACCTGTTCTGCTTCTGACCTTAGGGCCTCTTGTCTCTGCAAGTCAGCCATAGGGTCTTCCATCACTGTCTTTCTCAGTTCGTTGTATGAGGGTGCCAGTCCGTACTCTGCTTGCCTTGCAAGTGCGTCTGCTATCTGAGTGTCTGCTTCTGCCTGAGCAGCTTCGGCTGCAGCTCTATCTAACTCAGATTGCTCTTCAAGAGCCCTCCGCGCCTGCCGCCCTTTAATGAGGCTACCGATTCCTTTTGCTGCTGCACCTGCAGCCATAAGCCCAATCGTAATAGGCTCCATGAACAGAGCAAAATTTGGATCTGGCTTTGGGAATAGTACCTCCCATATAATCTGTAGCACTTCTAGCATTTTACAAATATAGTTATTGTCCGCTGATTGCGTCGTTAAGCGGTGAGTTTACAAAGTGTGTGTTAACGGCGTAGAGCTCTTGCCCAGTGATAACTTCATCAGTTAAGTCAGATGCTGGTGTGTGCGACAACTCTACAATGGCGTAGTGATCTCTTATGGATTCTGATGTCAACCCATCAAGCGCGTGAGCTACAAAAAGCTTTTCTCCGCCAGTAAGTAGATCGTTCGCACCTCCTGGAGAGGGAACTAAATCAAGGTCTCCGTTAAAGACTACAGTACTAGTTGACCTATCTACAGACTTAACAGTTAGAATTGATGTGCCAGCGTTGTCCCTTATAACCTCCATATTCCCACTACCATCGAGGTAGTAAAGACTGTAGTTAATGGGGATTGTCATACCCCTCAGGTTGTTGGTTAAGGTTATGGTTGTTTCTGTGCCTCCTCCAGTAATGGTGCAAGTATTAACAGTACCTAATGGCAAGTACCTTACATCATTTGTTTGCCTTGACTCGTTATCAACGTAAGCAGCAATACCCTCAACCATCCCGTAAAAAGCACCCTCTCTTTCTGAGAAAGTCACAGCTTTTGAATCTCTGCCGTCACTATCAATTAGCTTCGCTGACCACTCAGCCCTTGACTCTACAGACAATGCTTGAAAAGTCTTGACCATAGATGGATTGGCGTTAGATACAACCCTTATGGTCGAAGCGTCTGAAGATCCTGAGCTATCGAAATACCTGTTTGAGTAACTGAGGTCGTTAAACTCGTGAATAAGCGTTCCAGCGCTACGCTTCAAACCAAAGAATCGATCTTTCAATGAAGCATACCTGTCAGCGTAGAAAGTATAGTTACCCTGCCAGAATCCTCCCTTCTCGTCATACCCAAGAGTGTAGCCGTCAAAACCTCCTTGAGGAGATAGTGTTACATAGTAGATATCATCTTCAGGATCAAACCCACTAACGATAGTCTTGCCGTTGGCATTCTCCCACAAAGCGACTTGATATTGGAATGTAGACTTGATGTCTTTATCAGAGATTATTTCAAGACCTTTGTTTGAGAGCTTGATAAGAGACCTTCTTTCAGCGTCTACAAAGTATACTATGCCGTCGCGGATAAGAACAGATTCTGGATTGCTTGTTCCAAAGTCTCCTCCGTAAGACACCAAGTTATTAATCAACTTAGAAGAGATCGTTACAACTCCTGATTGAGTTCCAGTCTCCAGAACACCTTTGTTAAGACCAAGCCTAGAAACCTTGTTCTCTTGTATAGCGATCAGCTGATCAGTGCTCAATCCCAAGAAAGTGCATGGCCCGTGCTCTGATGGCAGATCGAAGAAGTTTGCTTGAGAAGGTACGAATGAAGATAGAGCTAAAACAGCCGTGTCATCAGCGTATGGTTCGCTGAACGTGATGCTGTTATATCTATTGACTGTGGCAGCTCTTTCAAATGTCACGTGCGTTCTACCTTTGCTCCATGCTTTTTCAGTTATGAACTCTCCAGGAGTTTGATTCTCAATAGGCAGGGCTGCGTCTTCCCAATCACCGAGATCGTCTTTGTTCCAAGAGCCATCGTATACAGGTCCTCTGCAAGATACCAGTCTGTATTGAACGTCTCCCTCAGTGAGCTTTACAACAGGACCATGAAGACCTTCCGATCCAGTAGCTGTATCTCTTAAGCTAAGATCTATCCTCTCTCCTATCTCATAGTAGATTGGAGTATCAGAAACTTTCTTAGGAGTTAAGATTTCTATGACAGTCTCTTGTCCCCATAGGTTTGTGTTAGAGGAAGCGTCTGTGTTCGGGTAGGCTTGGTTAGCAATAGAAAACCAATCAAACCCTACGTATTTAAGCTCGCTGTCAAGAGTGCCATTCCCATCTGTATCAACCTCAAGGCCACCGTCAACTCTAGGGGCTCTCAGAACCAAGAACTCTCCTTCGGTATCAGCAGTAACAGATCCAAATGGGCCCTGTATTGGGTTTCCTTGACCATCAGCATAATCACTACTATCGCTATTAGTAAGGGTCTCTACCCCGACAACTTCGAACTCGATAATCCCACCTTCATTTGAAGAAGGGTATGTCGTTGTGCCTGCGTCGCTATAAGATATAACCCTGCATATATCACCTTTTGTGAAAGAGTAATCTCTAGGAGATCCAGACTGATTTTGATATTGATCAAGGTTGTTCAGAGAAACGAATATCCTGTGGTCTGTGGTTACTGTCGTGCTACCTTCTTTTACGTAGTAAGCACCACCAGTCGTGTATGAAAACACATTTGAGTATTGCGAACCTCCGTATACAACTTGATACTTATCAGCCCACGAAGGTATCGTAGAGTCTTGAGTATTGTCTATTGTGACATTGACAGTCGCCCCACCTTTGTTGTCCCCAGACGCTCTCTCTGATGGGTGCTTTACATAGGCAGAACCTATCTTATTAACGAAACTAGACCTACCCCACTTGTCGTAGTACACGATACCAAAATCGTGAGATGATCCATGCTTGAAAGAAAACTGAGAATTGACAGCATTAACTGATGCCTCCCTATCTGTTATGTAAGTACCAGAATCAGCGTTGTTAGTGATATCCTGATGAAGAGAGTTGGTGAAGTTCCCAAGGAAACGACTCTTAGCAGTATAAGCTGGAAGGCCAACCCAGTTTTCACCTGTGCTGGTTGAATCGTAAGTAACTTTTGTTATGTACGGTCTTATTTTTAAGATTCCATCAGTAGTCCCATCCTCCACATCCCCCAAGGCGAAATAAGCTATAAACTCCTGCTCGCTTCCAGGGTAATAGGTTGAATCCATCTCAGTAAAGATGTCACCTACACTGATGCCTGAGTTGCTACTTGCTGTACACACCCAATCAATATCGGTTGTCTGATAATAAACTTTTATTATCGGGTTGGTGTTTAGGAAGTAATTCTTTATGTTGTCATAAACATCTTGAGCAGTCTCTCCTGCACCAGTTCTGTATTTAGCTGTTATTACTGGAAGGTTGGCAGGTGTTGGTATTACAACCGTAGAACTATCAGTCCCGTCATTATACCCAAGACTCAAAGTAAAATCCCCATCAACACCAGTAAAGACGGTTCTCATGAGGTACAGATTCTCAGGGCTTGGAGCCCCATTAATCGTTTTATATGATCCCTTACCGTTAAATCTGAAAGAGAATCTGAGCTCTGTGCCTTCAGGTAGGACTACATCACTCAGCGAAGCGGGCGTAGCACCTGGCCAATTAATACCATACTGGGTGCCATCTCCGTCTCTAAAATCTATGTTTATCTCCCCTCTGGATTGAGCGACGGTTCGCGCGGACGCATCCGCGTATGCAGCGAGAATAGGGTAAGAAATAAAATCGTCTACGTCGTACAAGAAGTCTCCACCAAAATCCGAGGCTGAGCCGTAGCTTACAGATAGTTCTACACTTGGAGCTATGTCATAGTTAGGGTAACCTTCAGTGTAGTTTGAATAGAGAAGTCTGCTAGCAGCAAGCGTTTGGCCCTCTGCTTTTAAAGGAACGTTGTCGTAAAGCTTGCCAGACACAACTCCAGATACATTAGCATAGTACCCGTCATTGTAGAATCTGTATATTCCACTAGAAGCATTGTAAACTTCTTTCTCAATCGAGTCACCCATCTCTCTATCCAGATCTTCCCTTGGGTCGAATTCGTCTATGATGAAGAATGGATCTGAGTTTTCAGACCTAGCCAACAATCTTATTTTTGACACGTCTACATATACGTCTGAATCCTGACCTACATTCCAAGGCAAATCAACCAGACAAACATTGCCTGAAAGATTGCTGGCATTAGATATGCTCGTAACCCCCTTGCCTACCAAGTATGGAGATACAGCTAGACTCGAGTAAGCAGAAAGAGCTGACTCTTCACCGTCTTTGTAGATAAACTGACATGCAAACTGAAAGGTGTCGTTTTGAAAATTATTTGTTGTTATATCACTGTCAGTATCGAACGAGAATGTAGGGGCGTTGTTTGGTGCTGCCCGCATAGTCAATAGAGCGAAGTCATAATCTTCATCGCCTGATGCGATTGGATTACCGTCGTTGTCAGTGTCGCTGAAGTAACCCCCAGCTATAGCCCGATCTACATTGATCTTTCTTGGAGGGTTATTGTTGTCTGTAAAATACAGGACAGATTGCAAGTTACCGTCTTGCTGAAATGATTTGTTGATTATGTCTGCTTTGACAGGGTAGTCTTCGTCGAAAGCCAAGTAGCTGCTTTTAAACACAGTCTCCCAAGCGCCTCCACTTTCAGACATTACGATTCTGTCATTGGTTGCGTCAGCAGTATCGTGAACAAACAAGTAAATCCTGCTTCTCTGGTCGTCAGAGACGCTGCCTACAACCTTCCAAGTTGATGCTGGTGTATCCTCGCCAGAAGCCTTAGCTATCTCAGCAGTACCCTTCATCGTTTTGAGAATGGACGCACTACCATCTGTCCTTTCGGATATGGTTACGTTCTCAGCGAGAATCATCTCGTTGGCAGCAACGAGGCGTTCATCTTTATCTGAAACAAACTTCTTAGGCGTAATCTTTTGAATCATCCCTTAGGTGCTTGCTTGTAGTTCTTTCTAATGGTTCTCAGAGCTTCCTCTTTTGTGAAGGACTTCATGCGAGCATTTGCTTTTCTTCTTTCGTTGTAGTACTCAGATCTCGCTCTAGCCTTCTCGTTAGCTGGAACAGCAGCCTTACGCTCAATCATCTTGTAGTACATGTATGCCATCAAAGCTTCCTCTGCGTACACATGGACTTGAGGGTTTGATGATCTAGCCTCATCAGCTACGTATTCGATGATGAGATCAGAGACATCTGTATTGCTTTTGATCTCGATGCGGTTTTGATCAAGGTTCACTCTAAACTCCCCTTGGTACCTTCCACCACCGTGGCCGTAAAGCTGTCCAGCGGTATTGCCGTAGACGTAATTTCTAAACACATAAGAACCAAACCCATCGTCAGTCGTCCCTCCGACTGTGCCTTTAGTAGACCCTTTATCGTCTTCACGATCAAGCAGCCCGTCTCCATCAGCATCGTAGTTGACGTTATTGACGTCTGAGTATTTTTGAGAATAGTTGATGTTCTTATTCTCTCCGAGTACATACACCAATCCATCCCCTCCCACGATACCAACCTTGCTCCAATCCACATAATCATCTGGGAGCTCGACTGTATTGTTGGTTGCGTTGACAGACAGCTTCAAAGATCTGATGACCTTGAGCATATCAAAGCCAAGCTCTCTAACACCTCTCAGCGCAAAGTTCCTGACAGCTGCATCGCTAACATGGGCGGCGTAGTCATTACCGTCCAAGCTCAGCATGAAGTCGTTTATGACTTGTTGAAGTGGTACGTAATTTCTAGCCATTAGAAGGATTGTTCAGATTTTCTTTCAGTTTGTTCTTTTTGAGCGTATGCCTGCACCTGAGGATCTCTGAGGTTTACTCCAATGAGATCGGCCAGCTCAAGAACCAAATCCATCATGTAATGCTCTGGTAGTTCAAAGTCCCTACTGTTTGTAGAATCGTAGGTCTCTGTTCCAGAGTTTGTAGCGAGAGTAGGCGGGTCGTCTGACCGAGCAGGAGTAGCTGCTGTGGTAAAGCTCTGTGGGATCTTATAGTATCTAACCTTGATCTTCTGGATGGACTCAGGGAAAACCTCGATGTCACCAGTAACCAAAGCAACTGGGAAGGATTCGCTAGGAGCATTCAGTGTGCTACCTAGGATTCTTTCAATCTTCTCCTCATCATACACGATCTCCACAGGAGTTCTTGTTGTTTGACCTAGAAGCAAATCACCTGCTGTAGAGATAGATATGACTCTAGATAAATCTGTTGGCCTAGCGAACACCTCGTTTGCTTTAGGGACATTTGTTGACTTCGCAAATACTGCTAAGTCTTCAAGTATTTGCTTGAACTTGGACTTGTCTCTGCCCTGGCCAAAACCAGCGCGTTCCAACCTGCTCCCATCTTTTAGTTGATCGAAGAGTCTGTTATAGATTCTGAGCTGAGCCACCTGTGCGAACCTGTTGAATTCGTCGACATTAACAAATCCTCTTTGGTCTTTATTCACTAGGTTTTTCAGTGTTCCATAAACTACGTTTACACTTACTGGCATAAGGCAAATATACAAAAAGAAAAAGCTCCCTATGAGGGAGCCTTTCCTAGGAGGCTGTATGTAGTCAGCTTAACTGCTTGTCGATTTCATCTGCGATCACAGAACCTTTGTCTGTGAGCAAGTGACGAACCATCACATCCACTCCGTCCATACCAGCTGGAACTGAGAGGATTAGGCTGTTCGTATCGAACCAGCGCACAGAGTCGTCAGTTATATTAAGGATCTGGTAATCCATAGCTTTCTTGACTTTAGCTCTCATGCGAACAGATGGATCATCGAAAGACTTAATGAACCCTTCTGGGTTGGTCTTAGCTCGAATCATTAGGTCGTGCTTGATCTCAGCAAAGTCTCGATCGGTGTCGAGGCCGTAAGCTGTTGCCACTGTAAGCAGCTCATCTACTGGCTTTGTGCGGATCAAGATAACAGCATCTGCAGTAAGAAGCTCCTGATCGATGCTTACTTCTGCTTTCTTTGTGAAGTCAACTCGACGAAACAACCTACCTCCATTGGCCTCGTTCTGAGGGTGCAAATCCAAAAACTTCTTGAGATTCGGTTCTGTTTTGCTTACCCATAACTTACCCTTAGTAAACATTACTGGAGACTTGACTGGGTTCTCTGATTGCTCATCAGAAAAGATAGACGGCTCTGAAGCACAATACCTTGCTCTTCGAACCTCATCTTTGCTTTCGTCGTAGTAGTTGTACGATGCATTACGCATCATAAAGATTGCTCCGTTAGGTCGACACATCTCATACTCTACGTGTTGAGGTGACGGTCTTTTAACCGAAGGGGTTCCTTTGGTCTTTGCAATCTTGTTGTTGCCTCTGGTTCTTTTAGCAGCAGGGCCACCGCTTTTAACTGGTTGTGACATTGAATTTAAATTTAAAAGTAAAGGTAGTAAAAGAGAAGGGAGAGCCATTCTCCCCTCTCAGTTACCTATATAGATTATACTGCGCCAACTATTGACATAAACATCCACCCATTCGTTGGGTGATAGATGGCAGCAGTTGTATCGCCAACACCTAAGTTAACAGTGTCTGCGCTATCATCTCCAAGTGGATCTGGAGCGATAGTTACAGCTACTGAAGCAGTTTCGCCAGCATTAGTTACCAAAACCATATCCCCTGGCTCTCCTGGGAAGTTGTCTCCGTCGAAGTCTACCGCATGGTTAGCGGTGATTTTTATAACACCAACCTCTTTGGTTGTGTCGTCACCCCATGTTGTAGCGCCAGTGGTAGAGTAAGTTTCCTCTCTTATAATTGGGAAAATTCCTTTTTTTGCCATAATTAAAAAGATTATGAAGTTAGAGAAAGCCCCGAAGGGCCTTCTCGTTACTTCAGATTAATTATCCTCTCTTAAGCAATACGTGCTGGTTAGCAGCGCGAGTCACCAAGTTAGACTCAGAGCGGTAGTGGAACTTAGCCACATCTTCTCCGTTAGTAGCGTATCCGAGGACACCACCACCTTCAACCCAGTGCTCAATGTCGCGGCTGTATCCGTTCGCAGCCTTATAGTTCATCTCCAAGGCAGGAGACTTCACGCCAGTGCGAGCGTCAGCAACGTTAGACATTGGGATCAAAGCACCAGAAACGGCGCCTGCACCAATGGTTGTAGAGTGAATACCACCAACAGTTGGGTCGTTCAACATCTTCCAGTCGTGCTTGTGGAAAGTGTATCCACCACGAGTGAATGACTTAAAGCCCAAACGCACAGCCATATCTTCAGAGTTGTTGAAAGCTCCGAACTGAGAAGCCAAACCACCAGTAACCTGAGTAGCGACTCCCTGAGCCAAAGCGTCGTCAACATTCAAAGAAGTCTTTCTGTCAGTGTACATAGCGTACTCGTTAGGAGCTCCCTGCTTATCGAGCAACAAGATGATATCATCAACGTCAGCAAGAGTAGTCAAGCCAGCGTCGTCAGCACCAGTAGCTACGATACCTCTGTCTTCGATAGCAGCGAAGTATCCTTCAGAACCAGCGATGGTTCCACCGATACCAGAAACAGCTCCGAGCTGAGAGTACATGAGCATAGCTTCACGCTGATTCATGAAACGCTTACGAGCGTCCATCTCACCTTTAACGTACCATCTGTACTGACCGTTCACCTTCAACCATCCGATGTTGGTTGCTTGAGAACCGTTGACGTGGAACGTCTCCTTAGTGATGATGAATGGGTTCAGACGCTTCGTGATGTCAGTCTCGTAGAACAAAGAAGGCTGATCTGTACCTTGAGCATAAACGTTACCGATAACGTTACCTTGGATAGCAGAAGCCTCAGCAGCGAATGTTCCTCCATCGAGAGCAACCATAGTTCCTGTTCCATCAGAAGCGGAAACAGTTACCACGATGTATCTAGAACCGTTCTCACCCAAAATCACATCGTTAGGACGAACAGCTTGGTCAGCGATTGTGATTGCTGTGTCTTCATCCACCTTAGAGATAGTGAAGGCGATTGGTGTGTTTGCTGTAGTTCCTGTAGCGTGCGTGAATTGAACAGTTCTGTGCAAGCGACCTTCTTCGTACCACTGAACTTCGTCAGCTGTACCAGCGCTCTTTGTTGCGCCAACGAGATCCAAGAAACCAGTGATGCCTTGGTCACCGAAAGTTTCGACGTAGAGTTCTCTTACGTCAGGCTTAGTTGGGTCCAAGAGAGACCCGAGAGTAGTGTAGGTAGCTGGAGTGAGGTCGAAGTTCTTTGGTCCGACATCAGCTGGAGTGCTACCAGTTTGTTGTGAAAGAGCCATAATAGCTAATTATTGTAGGTTGTAGAAATCAAAAACTTTGAGATCGTTACCTGCCGAGCGCTGCACGAAGCTGTGCTGCCAGGGAACTCTCTCCTGGTTGTGCGCTTCCTTGATTCGGGCTTTGGGCGCTGATATTTGCTGCTTGGTTCACGATTCCTCGTTGACCATCTGACATGCCTTGCTTGTAGACTGACTGTACAATCGTTTCGATATTGTCAACCACAGTGCGGTGCATATTCAGCATATCATAATCCCAACTCCCATCCTCACGCACGTAAGGATCAAAGTACTCTTCAAGGCGAGTATTCTTCTCGTTAAGATGATTCTTGTATTCGTTTGTCAATCCAAACGTAAAAGATTGACCGTTACCTAGATCGAACTCTACACCATCGAGGGCATTGAGGTCTCTCTGCATATTGGCAATCCATTGATCATCAATCGGAGAAGTGTCGTCGACAGACTCTCTGTTAGCTACTGGGGTTTTGTAAGATTCTCGAATAGACAAGATCTTATCCCGCGCTTCCTTCGCGTCCATCTTCAACTGCAACTGTGAAAGTTTCACCTCCTCTTCTGTATGCAGATTCGGGTCGAGCTTGTACTTGCTAGATAGAAGCGTATCTAGTTCGTCTTGGCTAAGGTCTTGATAGTCTCCGATCATTTGGAGTCTAACAGCTGTCATGTCATCCATTTCGGAAGCATTCAACTGTTGGTACCTAAACCAATCTTGAGGGTCTCGGCCTGTCTCTTCGACGAACCGAGCGATAGCTTCTACGCGCTCATCAAGCACGCTTTCTTGTTGCTGAGGAGCCAAATCATCGAACGAGCTGAACTCTCGACCAAGCTTTTCGCTTAGGTATGAAAGCACTTCTGCGTCGACATCAATGGGTTCCTGCGTTTCTGTATTCTGATGTGTGTTTTCCGTATTGTCAATAACTTCTTCAGCTGGCGCCGTTGCTTCCTGCTGGTCTGTCTCACGAGCTGCGTCGATATCTATGACATCTGGCGGAGTGAACGAATCAGGCTCAGCGCCTTGCTTCATATTATCAACCTGCTCATCAGACAAAAACTCCACAGAGGGAGTTTCGTTAACTTCTTGATTTTCCATGAATTAAATTTTATGCAAATATATAACTAATTTACTTTCTGTACTTTGCGACTTTCTTGGCAATCCTATTGGGCTGTTTTACAAACTGCTTACCTTTCTTATTGCCTGCCGCCTTAGCTCTATTTGTTGCTCGCTTTTCACTGGCACTCAGTGACTTCCAAGCTTTATCTGGCAAGTATCTCTTCTTTCCTTTTGATGGCTTACCGTCTGATGTGCGCCACTTCTGCTTAGTCCACTTGCTGAGGCTGTTGCTTTTAGACTTCTTGCCTTGATATCCCCCGCCTGCCTTTTTATATGCGGCTACTGCGAGCTGAGCTTTGCGTGCCGACCACTGGCCTGCCCGCCCGCCCTTAGTGCCCGCCTTGATGCGGGCAACGATTCTCTTCCAGAGTCCTGGGTTCTTTTTCTTGGCTGTTTCAGCCATGAGAGGCTAACTTAAACTTTGCTTCTTTTACAGCGTTAGGATGCGGCTTGTAGTCTCCTTTCATCAAGAAGTATCTACCGCGCTCTTCCATCCAGTGATACCCAGCAGGTGGTGGCACGCTCATAGTCTTCGTACTCACTTTAAGCTTACCCCCTTTGTTGTACTTGACAGCGTTCATTGTTCAAGCCCAAATGATAGAGTAATTTCAGCAGCGCTATCCGCTGTGTAGGCCGCCCTAACGATGCCTGCGACATAGACAGACTGTTTGTTTTCATCTGCCTCAAGCAGCAAGTCAACGTTCAAGTTGCTAGACACAAAAAGATTAGATAGGTCAGCGCTGCCGTCTGAAGGTACTGTCGGCATACTCACTACACCGATGAGTACATTATTCTCTATCGCTGTCTCAGCCCCTGTAGTTAGAGCTGCGCCAAGAGTTCCAATGTCGTCAGTTCCTTTCTTAAAAAATATCAAGTCAATCTCTGGGTGACTAACTGCCGAGTCAATCACTGAGGTTACAGACTTCAAAAGCACAGTCCCGCCAAGCCTTGATGTTGCATTTGGGATCTCAGTTGGATTGAACAAGAGACCATTATCAACTACTGAGGAGTCGTGTGTCGTTGGTACTACTCTGATTACTTTATTCATTGCTTATTCTATATCGAGGATTAACGTGAAGTCCGTCGTGGTTGTTGAGGTCACAGCACTCTTGGTTACCCCGAAAACATGAAAATTTGTAGACAAGGGATCTTCTGGAGTCTGCGTCGAACTAAAACCCTCGTTGCCAAGAGATGTAGACACAACCAAATCTACATTCGTTTTTGTCGAAATGTAAGTTTCATTCCCAGCGTCACCTCCAAGAGCTCCAGTATTCCCGTCAGTAACTTCGTCCAGAGTGACTATACCGCATACATGATTGTCTACAAGAATACTCCTAAGAGTAGCTCCGCCTGTAGTAATGACTGACCCAGGCGCCACGTTGAGGCCTGGCAAAGAATCCTCTTCCATGAATACAAGGTCTACAGATGGGCACTTATCTGCTTTTGAAATCAAAGAAGCAGATATGATTTTTACATCACCTCCAAGTCTAACGGCTGCGTTCTCAACATTTACAGGAGAGAAAAGAACATCGTTGGCGGTGTATGCCGTGGCAGTGGTTGTTATAGGTATGGTTATTTTTCTACGCATGTCTTAGTTTCTGCAAATGTATTGATTACCATTTGACCTTATCTGCCCAGTAAGCTGCACTCATTTTGCCTTTGGCAATATTCTTTGCGTGCCGAGCCTTGAAGCTTGCACGCTTCTTTCTTCTAGCTGGGGTTGGGTTTGATTCTGTTACGGTGTCCGCTCCTTTCTCTCCGAAGCGAATGAGCTTAACCTTGCTGCCCTCCTTAGCAAGAACCATGTGAGACTTCTTCGGGTGCTTAGGTGTAGCCTTAGGCTTGTTCACCCCCTTCAGTCCATACCTTTTCAGCATGTTCTTGATCTTAGAGGAAAGCGCACTTGGACTGCTCATACTGCAAATATAATCATATTTCCTCAGGGTCATACCACCCGTTGGTTGGGTCAGATATATGACTGTTAATTTCCTCGTGAGTGTAAGTTGTTCTTCCGTTTAAAAAGGAAGGTATGGAGCCAGAATACTTGACAATAAATTTTGTCTTATCAAGATTGTATCTGAGCGTGTATTTTGATGTCTCGTTGATAGCTGAGAAGTCAACTGAAGAGATATCTGCAGCATCAAGAATGACGTATGTGTTTTCTGCTTGACTATCTGGAATCATGTCGGTATGTCAGTGCTATAGGTGGCCCCGTTAGTGAGCGTCCCTGAGTTTGAGTTTGTCGACGAGTCCGTTGTATCGTCCTCAAATCTCCACCAACCTACCAGATTCGTAGCTGAGGAGTAGGAAGACAAATCTCCTGGCGCTCCAGAATTATAAATCTCTGTAATGTTTGATGACGAAAGATCTGTACTGTACACAGCGACCTCATCAAACAAAGCATCCATGTCATTACCAGCATTGAATCTAGCCCCTATTCTTAGCTTATCAAACACTGTCGTTGCTGGTATTCCATTTAGCCCTACGGCAGTCGCTGTTGCATTATTACCAACGTAAGCACCCTGACCAAAGTTCACAATAGTGCCGTCGACATACAGCTTCATTGTACCAGTGTAAGAGGAGCTGTCGGTTGGATTTGTATATGATTCTGACGTATTCCAAGTAAGTACAACGTGATGCCAGTTACCCTTCATGGCATTGGCATTCCACATAGAATCGGTTGGCGACCCAAACGCCCCGTAGTCTGATGATATTCTATTCCACGGTTTCCCATGATGAGAACTCCCCGTCTTCGCCCCGCAAAATCTGGTTGGGTATGTAGCTCCTACTTCATCCATATACTGACCATTAAGGGCAAATACCGTAGATCCACTTATATTGAAGTAATTCAGAGCGATTCTGCCTTGAGCATTATTACTATCATCCCATGCTTCTAAAAACCACTTTGTCACAGTGTTTGACGAATCAACCTTAACCCAAACAGAGATAGACCCGTTGTCTTTATCGAAGATGTCTGAAGCAAGAGATATGTCAAAGTAGTCGTCAACACCGTCAGTAAACAAAGATTTGGTGTTTGTAAAAGAGGCAGGTACTTCAATCCCCGCAACCTTTGAAATTGTTGAGGCTGTTACTCCATCGACTTTAGAGATATTAGTCCATGTGACTCCAGAGAGCTTGTTTATGCTCATGATAACTCAATCCAGTCTTTAGAGGGGTCGAAGTAGATGATGCCGTCAGTGCCGCTCAAAACATACCCAACAACTCGAACAACATCTCCTGTTGCTGATGGAGCTGTCGCTGTGACATGACCAGCTGTTGTGTCAAGATACAATACCGTACCCTCAGTAGACGAACTGAAGCCAGTGTTATCTGCAACCTTAACCACCCCGCTAACAAGCACTCCATTGTTGGTTGATGTGTCTGTAGTAACGCCGAGCAACCCAGAGGCCGTAGAAACAGCATCAGCGTCAGCTTGAGCCCACGTACCCGACAAGTAGTAAACGTCTCCAACGGTAACTCCAGTGGTGTTTGTTCCAATCCTACTCAGGATTCTAGAACCCGCCCCAAAATCTCCAGCAGACGACAAACCGTTCTCATCGATAATAACCGAGTCTGCAGCCAGTTCCCCTACAACTGCAAGCCTACTGCCGTTCCACGTAAGATTAGCGTCACCTTCAATAGTATCTGCATCTGTAAACACAGAAAGTTGGTTGTCCGCTGGGGTTCCAGTTGTGTCTACCGTACCAGTAGGCTGATCCACAAAGGACAGATTACCACTACCGTCGGTCTTTAGGACTTGGTCAGCGCTCCCGTCGGCTGATGGCAACACGAAGGTTACGTTTGAAGAAATAACGTCTGGCGCTTTTACAAGAACATAATTGCTACCATCAATATCATAAAGAGCAATACGACCAGTATCCGCACCACCTTCTTCAATACTTAAAACGCCATTGATGGTAGGGCTGTTAGACCCAATAACATCTGACCATGACAGAGCCCCAGCTCCGTTTGTTGTTAGGGCTTGACCGCTTGTTCCGTCTCCATTAGGGAGTTCAAAGGTTGTGTCAGAGGTAACTGACAGCGGAGCCTTAAGGCCGATGAAGTTGCTTCCTACAATATCAGACTCATACAGTTTTATCTGACCCCCAAATACACCCCCACCATCGAACTGAATGTCGTCAGACTTCAAGATAATGGCGCCCGTGCCGTCAGGGTCAATAGTAATATCTCCGTTAGACGCAGAGGTGATCTTGTTTCCGTTTACATCAAGGTCTCCTCCGAGCTGTGGAGTGGTGTCATCAACAACGTTGTCTATACCTGTTATATCGCTTGTCAGTGCTATTGTGCCTGTACCAGATGGTATAGTGTGTGTGTTTAGGGTGCCGCTAATGTCAGCATTACCATCTATATCTAGACTGTCTGCCTCTAGTTCACCTGTGATATTAACACCATCTGATTTCGTGCTAAGTTTTAGATTGTTGTCATAGCGCAGGGCCACTGGACCGTTTTCTGTGGCAGTGATCATCAATTCACCAGTAGCACCTAAAATTGATACCGTGCTTCCCTTGATGGCGTTACCATTCACATCTAGGTCACCACCGAGCTGTGGTGTAGAGTCCAAATCAATACCAAATTCAGTGGGTGTAGCTACGCCGCTCGCGTCACCAATCCAGATCTGATTCTGAGGTATGTTAGGGACATCGTTAGCCCTTCCAGCACCCATAATAATGCCAGAGATTTTGTTGCCGCTTACATTGACCTTAATGATAACCCCAAGGTTCTGGATAGCGTTGGTGCCTGTAGGCTTTGTAGTGGTCCACCCGCCAGAAGCGCCAAGATATACGGTCTGACCCTCTGTATAGATAGAAGCGTCAGGCACATCAACGTTATTGATAAAGCCCAGAGCGATACCCTTCCCTTCACCTTCGTCAGCAAGATCCTCGTCAAGCACAAAGTGAGCTGGGTAGTTTGTAGCTGCGTCAGCCGCAATAACCTCAGCAAGATTGCCTACGCTACCAGTGACGTGTACTGGAGTCCCTTTGGATAATGGGCCACCGCTTACGTTCTTTACGTTTTCTGCGATGGTCTGAGGGTAGGCAAAGGAAACGGTTCCAGCACCGTCAGTCATAAGAACTTGCCTGTCAGTTCCGTCAGCAGCTGGGAGCGTGTACGCACTCCACTTAAGATCATAGTCGGTGGCACTGTTTTTCTGAAGAAACTCGTTTTCATTTCCTCCAACGATTACACCTGCACCATCTGCTCCGTCAGCGCCATCCGCGCCAGCTGGACCTTGAGGTCCTGTAGCCCCTTGAGGCCCCGTCTCACCTTGAAGGCCTGCTGTGACCTCTACTGGACTAACGTCTGGAGAAGTTACTGTTATAGCAGGAGTGGTCTCCACAGAGACCTCGATAACCCCTGGGCCGCTATTTACAACCTTTACTGACATTAGGCTCCGATATCGTCGTTTACTTTAAACGTTCCGTAAAGGAGTGTCTTGACATCGCCTGCTGTGAATCTAATGCCCTCAGCATCCGTGATCTGCAAGTCATATACGTACAATCCAGGAGACAAGCCTCCAATCTCAGCATTGGTGGATGTGATCTTAAGTTTAGAGTTGGTAGCATCCCCAGTAGAACTTACGTAAGAAATATTAAGTGTCTCAGGAGTGGCAGTATCTGACGTTGCAATCTTCATCTCGAATGCGTTACTATTCACGCCGTGCTCAGGCATAGCTACTCCAAACTCCAAGTTAAGCTCAAAGGTGTCGCCACGCTTGGCAATGATGTCGAGTCTGTTCGATATATCTACGCTAACTGTAGCCATTATTCCTGAATGATATTTTTAACGATTTCTTCTACGTCTTGGTCGCCGCCAGTTCTAATCTCTGGTCCGTCAGTTAGTTCTGAACGCTCTCCCTTTCTTTGAGAGATAAGCTTACTCTGCTCTACAGCTTGCTTCTCAACACGGTCGTCCTTGCGGTCTTCTTTGAGTACTTCGAGCTTCTCTTTAAATTCTTGCTCTTCAGTTCTAAATCCAAGTGTTGCTTGAGCTCTGATGAGTTCGATCTCTTTGCGGTACTGATGCTTCACTTGCTCCATCTGCATTTCAAGCTGAGCTTTCATTTGCATTTCTTGAGCCTTCAACTGTGCCTCCATCTGCAGCTCTTGCTGTCTAGCTTGAGAGGCCGCTGCTGCTGACTGCTGCTGGATCTGAGCTTGCTGCTGAGAGTTCTGCATAGCCATCTGTTGATTGCGAGCCATTCGCTTAGCTCTTCTGACGATCAAAAGTCTTTCCGCTTGATTCACATCTTTGAGCTGTCTGATAGCCATAGCATCTTCAATATCAAGCTCTTTCTGAGCAAGGGCTACCTGAATGTTCTGCTCTAGGTATTGCTTCTCAGTATCCTCCATCTCCTTTACAATGCGAACCCCAAAGTTGTACATAGGTAGATTCTCAAACGAAGAGAGAACCTCCATGTTCGCCTCTCCTACAGCGTTGGCATACGCTCTGTAAATAATGCTTTCTGGAGGAAGTACCTGCAAGCACTTAACGATATCAGAGCACACCTTCTTGAATAGAACCATAGAGGCATGAGTCATATCGTAGATGGCATTGTTGCCAGCGGCAATGGCCTGCTGCCTTACACCGACCAATGCGTCACCCTTAGGCGAGCTAGCGTCCATGGCCTCGTTGATGCCTGTAGCGTCTCTGATGAGCCGCAAGTAGTGATTGTACAGCCCAATGAATTCGTTGATGTTACGTACAGCGTTACCGATCTCACGGATTGGTGGGTTTTGGAATCCACCCTCTGGGTTCTTACTTCTGTAATAGAAGACGCCAGTCTGCTCGTAGATGTCATGCAACTCCAGCGGCTGTAGCTCACCACCCTTTCCGAGCTGTACATTTTCCAGTCCCTCGATGTCAATGATGATTCCGTCAGGCTTTGCTTTAGCAACTGCTTGCTGGATCTTCAAGTGGGTCAACTGAAGCTGATCGGCAAACCCGATACAACTGTTAACCATAGACTTAGGGATCATATCCTGCATGTTGGTAGCAACAACAGAATACGAAAGGTTTGTCTTAGAGAGATCGTATAGGTTCTTTGGCATGTTAGTCTTCAAGCCGTAGCTAAAGAGCTTACTGCAACCCATTACGTAGTAACCACCATATACAGTTTGGTTGTGCATCTCATGCACATCTCTCTTGTAGACTGAGTTAGATGGCGCTTTGTAGCTTTCCCCTTTGTAGTAGAATCCTACATTACCGTATTGACTCTCCTTCTCTTCAAACACCATCTTGTCTACCGACAAGAACTCAAACTCCAATACGTCAACCATGAACTCATCATACCCATATTGAGCACGGTTCGTGTCTGGATCGTAAGTAGACTGGCTCATTCGATTAGATCGATTGCCAGACTTAGACTTCACTTTGTCTGCGATGTACTTGTAATCCTCTTCCGTTAGTTGATCCCCAGCAAGTCTCTTGAGCTCGTGAATAGGCATGCGGCGGACGTGGCCCGCGTAAAGCATGTCTCCGAACGAAGGGTCTTTTACTTCACTGTGTACAAAGTCAATCGGATCTACGTAATCAGTTTTGATGCCGTAGTTAGGATCGTTGCTTCTTTTGACTACCGCCATGCCGAGATTTACGATGTCATTGACAGATCTCCTGTATACAGAATCGTGGAAGTCATTCCACTGAAGAGTCATGTCTGTGGCGATCTGAGCGGCAATCTCAGAAGAAGACTTAATGTTATTACCCATAAAGATCTCAGCCTCTTCCAAAGTATCTGGCAGCGTGTCTACGTTAGCGACATCTACACCAGTCTTTTCTTTAATCTCAGCCAAATCCTTCTTAGCCTTGATCAAAGCCTCCATCTTTTGTCTTTCTCTATCCTTCTCAGAAGAAGAGAGAGGGTCGACAGCCTCCAGGTTTGGGTACGGTTCTCTGGAAAGAATCTTATTCACTACGATTCTAGCGAACTTAGGTAGAATGGGTACTGGAGTGAAATCCAGGTTTAGGAAGGTGCCGTCTCCGTTATTTGGGTCCATGCTCGTCAGAAGCTGGCGATAGATGGCCGTGTCTTGAGTTCCGTTAGCATAAGCTCGGTTCTTCAAGAAGGTGTCTCTCCTGCGTCTGAGGAGGGAGTTTTCTCTGTCGAGAGATCCCCATTGGTTCTCAATAGCCTTCGCATATTGGAGGCCATACTGAGCGCTTTCTTTAACCTCTCTTGTTTCAAGAGGACTGGGAAATCCTTTTTTAGATGTATTGTTGTCCCCGTACATTAGCGCAAATATACTAAAATTACGAGTGCCAGTGTTTTATCTTATGCTTCCTGAAGAATTTCTTCTCTTGGAAATCTGACTTAGGTTTTTCAGCCTTTACTTTTTGAGCGGCAAGCAGCGCAAGTCCAGAGCTAATTGTCAAGTCAAACTTGGTTCTATCTGAGATCTTGTACCCAATCCAATCCTCAAGGGTTCTGTTTAGATACATGTTCCCCATCTTGCCTGTTTGAGCGTTCTCCCCTACGTGATCGTGAATGTAGGCTTCAATAGCTTGAGCGTGAGATTGGATAACATCTTGAGAGTTCGATGGGATGCCTTTTGTTTTCACGTTAACCTTTGAGCTAGAAGTAGACAAGTGAGCTGGTCTATCCATTAAGTAGCCATCGTAACCCCTTGACTCAAAGTATCTTACGATACCGTACTTATTGTTTTCCACGAGGAGTGGGTATCCATAGTAAAAGGCACACATTAAAACGTCTTCGTAAAATATGCTTGCAAGATCTGGGCGGGAAGCGTATTCTATTACAAAACAGTTACTTACGTCCTCCATGTTAAACTTATTGTAGAGATGCATAGCTCCCTTAGAACCCCTGCCATCTACGGTCGCATCCAAGTCATAAGAGTCGACTCCGCCAACACCAATGTGCGAATTGCCTGGCTTCTTCTTCCCATACTCCTCAATAAACTTATTTCTGTTTGCTGGCTTTGGCTGCCAAGCCATATAGAACCTTCCATTCACATCTGGAGAAAAGATAACTTCTTTGTCTTTCTCCTTCCACATGAAGTTGCCTCTGACTACTGGATCAGGGAACAGATTATTGTTGTGGTCGATCTGTTGATAGATCTTACCCACATTGAATAAGCTCCCCTCAATGCTATCTCTGAAGGCTTCTTCCTCGGTGAATGGGAATTGCCTGACGACCTCGTTCAATTCAGAGGCGTCGTTCTTGAGGCTGTCTCTCTCATTTCTTAAGTACGTCTTCGCCCCAAGCTCGATGAGTTCACCGTCGATACCTTCAACGGCACGATCAGGGTCTTCCGTAACGGGATTGCCATACCGATCAAAGAAACCTTCGAGGGCCTCGTAAGCTGGTATAAAGATGCGATAGAGTCCGCTTTTAGTCCTACCATTTGCATTGCGTTCATTCGGATTAGAGTCTTCCCACAGGACTTTGTATTCATTCCCTCCTTTGTCCATTGGGTTCACTGTACTCCCTACAAGAGCCTTGCCAACTATCTTTTTACCGACAATAAGGCAGGTTCTCTCAATGCGCCATGCTTCTCGTATGTCAACTGGCTTCTCCCACTTGCCAGCCTCATCGAGGTACAGCATGTGTAGCTTCTCACCGTCGTATGCGTTGTTCGTGGTGTTCTTCCAGTTAATGATTGTATTCAAGGCGTCACCTTTGTACGACGTCTTGTTGTTCTTCGTGATTCGTTTTGACGGCTCTCGGAATGCCAGCTCCATACGAGGGTTCGTAGTACCGTCTTGGATTGGTTTGAAAAAGAATGGGTACGATTTAAAAATCGGTACCACTTTCTTCATGAAGATGTTCTCTTGAGAGTCCTTACCAGTCTTCGACTGGATTCCAAGAAGCTTGTCTTTAACTTGCGTAGCTTCGTCAACAAGAACAGAAGAACAGATATTAGTATACCCAGAACGGCGACACTTAGTATAAAGCTGACCGACACAACGGGGATCAGCTTCGCACGCAGCCATGTGGAGAAAGATTTCACGTTGGAACGCAAGATAGTAAGGGGAGCCGATATCGATTCTTGACCATTGGAGGAGCATGTAGTGTCTTCCCGTAATATACGTAGGGACGCCATTATTGTAAAACCAAACACCGTTACGCCTGCGCTCAAACTCCTTCTCGATGTAACTAGAAAACTTCTTTCTAAACTCGGGAGGGTGCTCGAACCACTCATCCATACTTCTAACCATTTGCAGTTCTTTGGGCATAGGAATGCGCTCCCACATCTGCATAGCCTTTGGCCTGTCATGGAAGAGTATTTCAGATCGCTTTGGTTTCTTCGGGAGGACAATAAGAAGCCCATGGAGTTCAATAACCTCACCTTCCGTACCGTTAGGGTCGATCTTAATCCCTTTATCTTCGTATCCATCTATGTCTATCAGGTTCATTCTTCAATGTTGCAAGCTTTCTTGTACTGCTCTTTTCTCGCTATGAGTTTATCATATCCAAAGTCACCCTCTTCCATTTGCTCAAGAGCTTTCTCGACAACCATGAAAGCAACTTCTGGTGACCCCAGCTTGTACACTGCAAAGGAATACATCTCAGGGAACCAGTACCTATAGTCAGCCATGTCTACGTTCGTGTAAGCTTCTGACGGATTAGCCAACCTCGATGCTGTCTCCCCTATAGTAACAGCGTAGAGGTATCGCTCGCTTTTAATCAACAACTCCATTAGCCCAAGCACTGGATCGATCCTAGAGGGCGTATGCTCCCAAGCTTTTACGAAAGCGTCGATCACTTTTTCTTGAGGCTCTTTGAGTTGTTGACTAAGCTCAGCAACCCTAAGTAGCGAGATAAATACCTCGTCATCATTTCCTCTGTCTGTAATCTTTGATCTTTTTTCATATTGCTTAAGCGCTTTTCTGTATTGGCCAGACAAGGCGTAGGACTGAGCTAGGTAATACATATTCCTTGTATTTCCTGGGTCTCTTTTCAAATCCTTTTCGAAGATCCTGGCGTCGTTGGCATATTTGTTTTTTGCTGTAGTATTTCTCTTAAGAGGGGAGGACCTAGCAAAGATCCCTGCTGTTTCTAGAAACACTCCCTCTGGCTTCTCAGAATCATCTTTGTAGTCGAACCCGAGGTACTCATGAAGCACACCATAGTACTTTGCTTTTGACTTGGAGTTCACCATAGTGGGTCGAGAAAAGATTCCTTTGTCAGTTCTGAAGTTCATCCACACGAGGTCCTTGGGCATTTCAAATCCTTCGAAGATATCTTCTTTAAAAGCCTCTAGGTTGTCATCAGCATCCATAAACCAAACCATATCTGCATGAGGTCTAGCTAGCTCAAGCGCATAATTGCGGTTTGTAGAAAAGTCTTTCCAGTCGTGTTCATGTAGCTCACCAGGTATGCCATGGCCATCCATGACTTCTTTGACCTTCTCAATAGTGTTGTCAGATGACCCTGTATCTGAAATAACCCAGTAATCGATGTATGGAGCCACACTGTCTAGGCATCGTTGGATATCTTGCTCTTCGTCCTTGACGATCATAGCAAGGCAAATTGTTGGCTTACTCATTAGTAGCTACGGCCTAATCGATCCATACGCCCGAGCTTAGCCACCCCAACCTTTGGGTTCTTTAGCTCCATATACTTTCCACACGGACACTTGATGTCATGATATGCACCGTTCTCACCAAACTTAATAGTGACTCCGCTCTTTGTTTCTTCGTGCTTCTTGTCGCACTTGCAAATGTATTCTGCCATGATCATTTAATTTGTACCCCCGACAGGATTCGAACCTGTGACCGTCTGCTTAGAAGGCAGATGCTCTATCCAGCTGAGCTACGAGGGCATGGTCGGCGAGGCGGGGCTTGAACCCGCATGTGACCGATTACTCTTTCTACAAGGTATAAGCTTGAGGAGATACTCGCCGATTACTCTTCATCATCCATTGAATCGTATTCGCTGATATCAACTTTGTAGCTTTCGTCTAGCCCGTGCAGATCGATAAGTTCGTGACATGCCTTGGTTGATTGTATGTAATAGTCTCTTCTTGTTTGATTTGGTTTCTTGTGATTCATCTTCTCGGTCCTGCAGATGTCTGGTCTGTTTTCATGAATGGAGCACAGATTACCTACTAGGTACGCACAGCTACCGTCCTTCTTAACTGGTAGTCCGTATCTGTCTCCGTCAATCATCCCGACTGACTTACAGCAAGCGGCGCACTGAGAGCATATAAATTTCATCAGTCTTCGTTCCAGCTATCTTCCCAATAGTGGTGTCCATCATTCCCGTTACTCCCCACGATGTTCATCCTTTTGTTCATCTCCTTCTCCATAGCCTCCCAATCCTTCATGCGTTGACGTTCTGTTTTCGATCCAACGTAAGTAAGATTCGATTCCTTCTTGGGTAATAGTGATGTGATCCCACCAATCATTTTGAGAATCGTTCTGCGAATCCCCCTGAGTAGTCTTTGTCTTCTTCGATTTCTCCATTGTCGTTTAATTGTTTTATCATCTGCTCTAGTTTCTGACGTTCTATGATTAACTCTTTGCAATCTATTGCGGTTTGTTTGATTGATTGTAGTTCTGCTTTTCTGGCCGAACCTCCAGCTTCTGGATCTACAGGTTTCTTTATTTCATCGATCATATTGTTGATCGCCACCTGCATGCTATCCATCAGCCGCTCGGCTGCATCCACTGTCTTAAACTTCGACGTAGAGGAGTCTGTCTTCGGGGATGCGGATGTATTCCTTGCCATCTATTTTGAATCTGTAGTCAATGTCTTTCTTGAATCCAACAACGTCACCTATCTCAAGCCCCATCCTTTTCGTCTCTTCACTCTCAAAAGCTAGCTTGGCTTTCGTCGTCGCCTTCTCTTTGAGCTGCACGGTTACGATGCCGCTTTGCGTTTCAGAGATATTCTCTTTCTCTTCTTTAATCTCTTCGAGAATAGCCCACCCAAACAGCGGCTTTACTTCACCCGTCTCTTTGCTCTTGTATGCGATCGCCTGGTTCGAGATAGCCGATTCCTCACTATACCTAACCAGGAAGTGCTTGTCCTTACCCGTTAGCACCTGTCCTTCATTCATAACGACAAGGTGGTGAAAGTACAGCGTATCGCCCACTTCTACACCAGTATCATACTTAAAAGGAGTAGCGACAACAGGGGCTTCGTTCTTCCTGAAATCAAACTCTCTGAAGCGATTGTCGACATAAAGCTCTAGACCACCAGCAGTAGTCATCGTGTCTTCAATCTGCTTGTCGAGTTCAATGACAAACAAATCAAATGTTCTCATAGATTAAAAGTTCAAGTCGTATTCAATTATCGAAGGCATCTCATTTACGCTCTTCCATAGAGCTGTCTCTTCGTCTATGGTGACGTAGATGAGATATCTTACTCGCCCAAATTTATGAAGAAATTCTGTATCTAGCACGATTGCAGAAACATTTCCATCACCAGCCTTCATGCCGATGTAGTACGCCATACCATTCTTAGGGTCTTCCCCGATGACGATTTTTCTTACGTATCCTTCTTCCATTAGTTTAGAGATATGCCGAGATCTCCCAGCATGTCTCTAAGATCACTGTCGTCATTATCTTCGTAGGTCTCTCTCATCAAGTCAACTATAATGTCAAGCTCTTCGTTCGAGTCCAAGTTGTAACTAAACAGCGACTTCATCTCTACTGATTCGTCTTCGGCGGATTCAATTTCATCCATGAGGCCTACAACGATCGCCGACATGATTCTATTCTCGTACCCTCTCTCTTTAACTAGATTCTCGATTTCGAGTATCTTAGTGTAAAGCTCTGACAGGAATTCAACGTCTTCGTAGTTCATAGCTTATTTTTGTCTAAGATACAAATTATTTCATGCCCAAAACAAAAGTTCGAAAGAAGAGATTGTTCAGGGAGGTATCGTTCCTCGACGACAGGTATGTCAACAACAATTACTTAAAGCATCTCAGGTCGACGCGCCTCATGTTCTGCGAGGACAACGATATCTCTTTTAGTCATCTTGAGTTCCTGTTGTGGGCGTATGACAAAGAGTTCTGGACTATCAACTACGCAGCGGACGAGTATGGGTTCAATAAGAAGAACTTCGGGAATAGAATTCTGTTCCCTCTCCAACGTGCGGGGCTCGTGTACAAGCACTTCGATAAGCTCACTCCGTCAGATACACGAGAGGACCACTTGTTCCGAGAAGAGACTAAGATGAACTATAGAGTGCGCTATGCTATAACGCAAAAAGCCCGCATGATTGTGCAGGCCTTTTACAGAAGACTAGAGTCTTAGTCAAACATTACTTTGTACTCAACCTGTCCTTGATCATTGCGAACAGCTTTGAGAACACGACCACGATTATTGCCATCATGGACGTAACTAACGTGAACCCAATCAGGGTTGTCTTCATCACCAAACTCCCAAATGAGCTGATCAAACTCAATGCAGTTGAGTATATAACGGAAGACGTCACCGTTTGTCGTACCCCCGTAAACGTCTGCGTCCAGGTCGAGTGCTCTTCCCTGAATATGCTGACTACGACTTGAGCCGCCGATCGCAGTGTTGAGCTCAAGCGAGCGATACCCGCTCGACACGTATATAGGAACTCCGAGACCTTCCCTAAGAGGTTGAAATACGTATCGCGCAATCTGTCTAAGATTTTCTGTTTCCCATTCATCTGGTGTGTTGTTTATGCCGAGTCTTGACGCTGTTGTGCTTCTTGTGCATTCTCTAAGCGTCAGGTTTTCAGATAGTTGCATTTTTTTTTGAAATTTTCTTGCCGAAATATTTGGAGGTAATTGTTTTTCCTCCTTACAATGAGATCAGCAACGAACAAATTTACAAAATTCAAAATCAATCATTATGCGTAATTACATTGCAACAACCATTTTTATTCTGTCTTCTATCGCCTGCTTCGCTCAGAGCGATGTTAATTACTTTGCTTGGGTATACGACTCAGCATCTGACATGCCTATTGAAGGTGCTACAGTAACTATCCAATGCAATGAAGTGCAAGTTTCAACAAACAAAACGGACCTCGATGGTGAGGCCCGATTTGATGGGGTTCTTGTGCCTGAGAACAGTTACACTATCTCAGTGATCATGAATGGGTACAAGAGCATTCAATACTCTTTCTTTATGCCTGAGGTGAACTCTAGAGCTTTTACAGGGGCTGAGTTCTACCTGAATAAGAATTAAGTCTGGCGACCCATTCTACCTAGCTGACCTCTTGTAAATAGAGGCTGCAATCCGCTACCCTGACCACTGCCCTTAGA
>Ga0129342_1000109_pt1 | contig 29293 bp, 29 predicted proteins | sample CPBDNA_5_FD_94426 | JGI IMG/M metagenome (GOLD analysis project Ga0129342, IMG submission 94426) | Freshwater to marine salinity gradient microbial communities from Chesapeake Bay, USA - CPBay_Sum_15_0.2_DNA | ecosystem: Environmental > Aquatic > Marine > Coastal | place: USA: Chesapeake Bay...
AAGAATAATTATTTTTTTAACATCGGAGAGGGAAAAGGTATCTCTATTACTGAACTTGCAAATAAAATTGCAAGTTATGCAGAGTGGGATGGTAAATTTATATATAATTACAATATGCCTGATGGTGTAATGGAGAAAACTGTTGATGGAAAGAGGGGTGCTAAATTATTAAACTGGCAGCCATCTGTTTCTTTAGATGAAGGAATAAAAATCACTGTAGACTGGTATCTTAAACATGGAAATCAATAAAGATATTGAAAAAATATATTTTGAAGACATATTAATAGCATCAATTATTAAGCCTTTACATTCAAAACCCGGCCTTAGTTTTCTTACTGATGATCAAAACTACATCCAAGTGGGGTTGTGGAATTATAAAAAAAATAAAACATTACCTGCACACTTTCACAATGAATTCTCAAGAGTAGCTTTGAAAACAAATGAAGCAGTTTATGTTGTAAAAGGTGAAATAACATGTAATTTATATACAAAAGATGGTGACCCAATCAGTTCAGTTAAAATTAAAGAACAAGAATTGATAGTTCTTTTCAACGAAGCTCACGAATATATTATTAATGAAGATGCTATTGTAATCGAAATTAAGAATGGTCCTTATTTCGGGCCTGATAAAGACAGAGTTCGTATTGAGACAAAATAAAATTTTTCAAGTAACTCCAGATATTGACAAATCCGATATTGAAAGTGTAGTAAAATATTTAGAATCTGGCGGATGGCTCACAGAACATACTGTTGCTGAAGAGCTTAATCAGAATATTTCTTCTTTTGTAAACAGAAACTACTCTACCGCTGTACCAAATGGAACTATTGCAATTTATCTAGCTCTTTTATCTGCCGGTATAAAAAAAGGAAGCAAAGTTGCTGTTCCAAATTTAACAATGATTGCAACAATAAACTCTGTAATTTGGGCAGATGCTACCCCAGTTTTAGTTGATGTTGATGAAAACTTATGTATGTCTTATGATAAATTGTGTGAACTTAATGACATTGATGCAGTTATATTTGTTCCTTTGAATGGTAGAACTGGTGATGGTGAAAAGATAGAAAAATGGTGTCAAAAAAATGAAATTTTATTGATTGAAGACTCCGCACATGCTCTTGGATCAAATTATTCAAAAAAAAGCTGCGGTTCTCTTGGAGATATAAGCATATTTTCTTTTACTCCCCACAAAATTATAACTATGGGTCAAGGAGGTATGATTCTAACAAATAATAAAAAACTACACGAAAATATTATGGATTTAAAAACATTTAATAGGCAGAAGGATAAGTTAGATTGGCATAAGGGATTTGGATTAAATTTTAAAATTACAGATCTTCAAGCATCGATTGGATTATCACAGTTTAAAAAATTAGAAAAATATATTGACGCAAAAAAAAATAATTGGAAATTATATAAAGACTTGATTAAATCGAAAAATGTCTCCTTTAAAAATTTTAATAATTATGAAACCCCTTGGTTTTTTGATATTTTAATTAACAGTGTGGAAAATAAAAATATTTTAGTAGAGACTTTATCTGAAAATAGTATCGAGACAAGAGACTGTTATCCTGCTTTATCATTTCAATCATATTTAAATGAATATGAAAAAACTGACTTAAGCTTATCAGAATCTATTTCAGATAGAATTTTATGGTTACCCTCATCAAATAATTTAAAAGAAGAAGAGATAATAAAAATATCAAATCTTATTAATAGCACAATATAATATGTCAAATCTATTCATTCACAATACAGCATTAGTTTCCGAAAAAGCAGTACTCGGTGAAAATATCAAAATATGGCACTTCAGTCACATTAGAGAGAATTCAAAAATAGGAAATAATGTAACTATAGGACAAAATGTATATATCGATAAAAATGTTGTAATTGGAGATAACTGTAAAATTCAAAATAATGTTTCTATTTATGATGGCGTAACCATTGGAAATAATGTTTTTATAGGTCCAAGTGTGGTGTTCACAAATGATAAATACCCTAATGTAAATTATTGGGATGACACTCTTAAGTTAAATACTATTATTTGTGACAATGTATCTATTGGGGCAAACTCAACAATACTTCCAGGAATCGAAATAGGACAATCTACTTTGATCGGTGCAGGATCTGTAGTTACAAAAACTTTTAAAGACAACCGAAAAATTTACGGTAATCCAGCTAAAGAAGTTTAAAAAAATTGATAATGAAGAAACCACTTTTCATTGTTGGAACTAGACCTGAAATTATAAAAATTTCTTCATTAGCCAATAACTTAGATTGTAATATATTATTTACAGGCCAGCACTTTGACAAAGAAATGTCTGAAGTCTTTTTCAAGCTTATAGATAAAGCGCCTTTAATTAAAATTGAAGGAAAAAATTATCATCAAAAAAATATTGGAAATTTTATAAATGATATTAAAAATAAAATTAAAACTCTTAATCCTGATTCAACAATTGTTCAAGGTGATACTAACACTACACTATATGGTGCAATTGCCTCAAAATCACTTGGGCTTAAATTAAATTATATAGAATCTGGTATGAGATCTGGTGACGTTAGACAAATTGAAGAATTTAATAGAATCCTCGTTTCAGGATTGGCAGATAAAAATTTTTGCAATCACATTAACAATAAAGATGCATTAATTAATGAAGGGATAAATTCAGATAAAATTGTTGTATCTGGAAGTACTGTTTTTTCAGTTTTAGAATCCAATTGTTTATTAAATAGAGATAACAATTCATCAGAAAAATATATTTTATTAACTTTACATAGACCAGAAAATGTAGACGATAAAAGTAAGTTGAAAGGATTACTAAAAGGTATAAATTATTTAAATATAAAAATTAAATTTATAACTCACCCTAGGGTATCAAAATCAATTAATAATTCGTTTATGAAAAATTTTAAAAATATACAAACACTTAACCCTGTTGAATATTTTGATTTTGTTGATTTAATTAAAAACTCACTATTTGTTATTTCTGATTCAGGTGGGCTTCAAGAGGAATCTGCTATTCTTGGAAAACCTTTATTAATTCCAAGAGATTTTACTGAAAGACCTGAAATGTTAGGTATTTTTAATTTATTAGTTCCAACTTTAGAGAATTTAACACATGAAGCTTTAAAACTTTTGGATGGCTCAAGTAAGATACAAAAAATAAATTCAAACAGCCTTTTATATGGAAAAACAGAAGTAGTTGAAAAAATATTATCAAATATTATTTGAATAATATAATCTTTATCACACCATAAATTGTCTTAAGGTAGTTCATTTTTGATTCGCCATAAAGTCTTCTGTCAAGATACAGTGCGCACTCATCAAACGTGCATCCTTTGTCAGCAAGTTTTTTGACTATCTCTACCTGTGATTCAAAACCTTTATAATCAATATTTAAATTTTTTACAGCTAATGACTTGTAAATTCTTGGTCCTCCTGCAATCTCTTTGACTTTTATACCTATCAATTTAGAAATTAAATAATTTCCTAATTTAGCAATTAAGACCCTTAATGTACTTGCATTTGAATACTGACTACTCTTATTACTCATTGATGCAATCACTACGTCCGCTTTATGTCTATTCGCATATAACTCTTGAACTACATCGAATGTGTGGCTTAAGTCACAATCAATTGTTATAACATAATCAGTTTCTATATTTCTAAAGCCTGTTTCAAATGCTTTTCCTATGCCAAGGTTTTGCTTATGGTTAATAAAAGAAAATCTTGGAAATTTTTCAGACTGCTTTTTTAAATTAACCTCGGTATTGTCAGAAGAACCATCATTAATTATTAAAATCTTCCAATTTTCATCTATTTTAGGGTAAAAATGTTCTAAGAATGGAGCAATGTTTTCTTCCTCATTAAATGCAGGTGCTAATATTGTTATTGAATCCATATGAATTATAAAGTCAATAATATACAGCTTTTTGATTTATCAACTTCTACAAATATAAACAAAAAGTATGTCGCGGGAGTGAAAAAAATTATAAATAACAACGATTTTATTTTAGGTGAAGAAGTTACAAAATTTGAAAATAATTTTACAAAATTCATTGGAAGTAAATATTCAATTGGTTTAAATTCAGGTACTGATTCTTTAGAAATAGCTTTGAGATTGCTTAATATTGGAGAAGGTGACGAAGTTATCGTTCCTAGTTTTTCGTTCTTTGCTACTTCAGAAACAGTTCTTAAAGTCGGAGCACAGCCAATTTATTGTGACATAAATCTAAACGACTTAACTTTAGACACTAATAAATTAATGAGCTTAATAACGACGAAAACAAAAGCAATTATACCTGTTCACTTATTTGGTAATGCTTGTGACATGAATTCAATAAAAAATATAATAGGATTAGAGTCGATAAAAATTATTGAAGATGTCGCTCAAGCTTTTGGATCAAAATATAACAATTCTTACTTAGGAACAATTGGAGAATTTGGATGTTTTTCTTTTTATCCAACCAAAAATCTTGGTGCTTGGGGGGATGGGGGTTTAATAAGTTTTAACTTAAAAAAATATTTAAAAGATGTAAAATCTTTAAGAAATCATGGTGCTACAAAAAGATATTATCATGAAAAAATTGGCTTGAACTCAAGACTTGACACAACACAAGCTTTGATTTTAAATATTAAGCTTCAAGAATTTAAAAAAAATATTGAAAAGAGAAAAAAGAATGTTTTAAAATACTCAAATAAATTAAATCAAGAGGTTTTTAACATGCATTTTCAAAATTTTCAACCTTTAAATGTAGTACCAGTAAGTGTAAAAAATCAAAAAATATTGCAAAAAGTAAAATCTAATCTTGAAAAATATAAAATCTCGTATGGTTCGTATTATCCATATGGATTGCATGAGTTTCCAGTATCCAAACTAGTGCAGAAAAATGATACATTTGATAATACTGATATGATAAAAAAAAGAATAATTACGCTACCTTGTCACCCAAGTCTAACTAATTTACAAATTGAAAAGATTATCAATATACTTAACCTTATATGACTACAGCAAATTTTTTAGTTATTGGTTATGGGAATATGGGGTCACTCCATGTGAATGTTTTAAAATCTTTAATTCCAGAGGCCACATTTCATATTATTGATAAAGAAGATGTTGAATTGCCGACACATTGCAAAAAAATCGAAATCAGAAGTATTAAAGATGTAAATGAATATACAGGAATAATCATTTCTACACATACTGATTCACATTTAGAGTATTATGAAAAATTAAGTGATTTTAAGAATTTAATATTTATTGAAAAGCCATTAATAAATAATATCGAAGACTTATATAATTTTAAAAATTTAAACAAAAAGAATATTTTCTGTGGCTTTATTGAAACACATAATAATCTATTTACAATAGCCAAGAAAAATATAACCGATGATCCTTTTTATATCCAAGTCGAGAGAATATCGCCTCAAATTGATCCCTCAAGACTAAAAGATGATGTTGCTTTTGACTTGACTATACATGATATTAGCGTGGCTTTGGAACATTTTATTGAATATCAAAATATCATTTCATCAAAATCAATCAATATTGTTAAAAATTCATTTGGATTATACGAAATGAACAACTTAAAAATTAACACTGAAAATTGTATTGTTAATTTTTCAAGCTCAAGGCTTGGGCAAAAAAAAATTAGAAATTGGAAAATATTTACTAAGAATGAACAAATTAATATTGACTTAATCAAAAAAGAAATCTTGGTAACAAGAAAAAATAATGTTGTAAAACTTGAGAATAATCAGCTGATTCAAGATTTTTATGAAAAAGTAATTATTGATACTGAATCAAACCCAGCAAAAGCTCAAATGATAGAATATCTAAAATGTCTTCAAAATAATTCTTCTCAATATAATTATAAAAATTCTATACATTCTCATGAAATTCTCCTAAATGATAAGTAGAGAATTAAAAATAGCAACATCCGTTTCAGTTTTGTTTGCTGTTTTATATATTTACTATGACATCCCATGGGGACTTATGGATGATTATAAATGGATAGTTCGAACTGAAGAGTTTCTGTCCAATCCTTTTTCTTCGTATTTAGATTTTCAAAAATATATGATAGGTAAGGGAACTATTCAACCGTTTATTCATTTACAATACATAATTCAGTATATTCCTGGGATATACATAAGCCCCCTCTTTACACATATTGAAAATATTTTTATTTTAATATTTATTCATTTTTGTTTATATAAAGTATTTGCACAAAAACTTCGTATAAATTATTTATTTTCTTTAACAATTTTTTTAATATTTCCGTACACATATGATTTATTTTTATTACCGAGTTTGCAAGAAAAATTTTCAATTCCACTATTTTCATATTTAATATATAAGCTTGAAAAAAATAGAAATTCTTCTAGAAACAGCATTTTAGATATATTTCTTATTTCGTTTTCTATACCTTTAATTAAACTCCAGGGTTCAGTATTTATCTTGTTTGTAATTTGTTACTATCTGATACACAGAACTAAATCAGCTCAATTTTCAATATTAGGTTTTGCTTTTTCTATTTCCCTGCAAGCATACTTATTATTTTTTACAAATAGTGGGTATTATGTTTTAGAAAAAACAGCAAAGCAAATAATTAACAATTTGCAATCAATTCAAAATCTACTGTTTATTTTAATTATTTTTATAGGCCTGTTTTTTGCACTTTTTGAAAAAAATAAAGAAACAAAAATATATATTTTTGGTTTAGGCCTATCAAGTTTAGCAATCATTTTCATACTTATTAACTGGGATTCTTATGGCTATTTATATTCTTTTTACGCTTTTTTTATTTGTTTATTTGTACCTTATATTATTCGTTTTGTTTTAGAGGCTATAAATATTCCAATATTAGAAAATTTTATTAGTCTTGTACTAATTGGCTTAACATTAATGAGCATTAATTTATTTTTTCTTCCTAGAGCTGAAAGATGGTCTGATTTAAATTATGTTTATACTGTTTTAGATAATAATAAACTAGATCAAGAGATTTATTATTGTGGCTCTGAGGGGGTGTTGACTTTTAACAATTTGAATCAGAGTAAAAATGAAATACAGTTTGCTGGAAATTTCAGTGATATAAAGTCTAGAAGTTTTTATCTAATCAGTGATGATTTACAATGTAATTACCTTGAGGATGAATTGGTTTCAACTTGTAATGCCACTGTCCCTTTTGTGTCAAAATATAATCGAATGGAAATTAAAAAATATAGTTGTAATAGTTAAATTAAATTCTTTATAAAATAACAGAAGATGAATAATTCGAAATTATCACCAATTGCAATTTTTGGTTATGATCGACCGGAGCATCTTGAAAACCTTTTAAACTCTCTAGTTAAAAATGATGAATCAAAAAATTCCACTGTCTATTTCTTTATTGATGGAATTAAAAAAGGTACAAATTTAAAAAAACATAAAGATGTGCTTGATATCACAAAAAAAGAGTGGGGTTTCAATAAAACTAAAATAGTTTTAAGAGAGGTAAATTATGGTTGTAGGAAAAATATTATAGAAGGGGTAAGTCAAGTTTTAAAATTACATAAGAAAATCATTGTACTTGAAGATGATTTAACAGTGGGTAAGTACTTTTTAAACTATATGAACAATTCTTTAAACAAATATGCATCTAATAAAATAATTTGGCACATAAATAGCTGGAGTCATCCTAAGCTTTTATATTTTTCTCAAAGAACAGCAGTGAGTAGGTATATTTCGCCTTGGGGATGGGGAACTTGGGAAGACCGTTGGGATAAGTTTCTAAATAGTGAGTTTTTAGATAAAAATATAATATCCACAAAAAGCGTAGGATTGATTAAAAAATTTAATGTTTCTAATCTTTACAATTGGGAGAATGTGTTAATTAAGCATGAGCAAAATCAAGGAAGTATTTGGGATGCATATTGGTATCAAGCTATCTTCCTAAATAATGGTTTAACAATATTCCCATCAAAATCTCATACTCAGAATTATGGCTTTGATGGTACTGGGTTGCACTGTGGTGTAAATAATGAATTTGATACCAAGATAAATGTCAGTAAAACAAAAATATATACAGACAAATTTTCTGAAAATGTTTTATTTTTATTTAGTTTAAAGATGTTTTATTTTAAAAATAAATTATTTGACTACCTAAACTTTCATAAAGAAAAATTTTCAAGTTTTGAATCTTTTCTTAACTTTTTAAAAAAGAAAATATACAAATAAAAATGTTAGAAATAATTTCAACTTGCCCTCGAACTAATACAAATAGTTTGGAATTCGAAGAATTGTGCAAAAAATTTAACTACAAATTTATTGAGATTTTTCCTAAAAATCAGGGATTTAACAGTAGTGAAATGAAAAATATTTTGTCCAATACGGAAATTTGTATAATTGGCGATGATGAAGTGGACAAAGATGTTTTAATACAGTCTAAAAAATTAAAACATATAATCAAATGGGGAACGGGCATTGACAATATAGATTTGGATTTTGCCAATGAGAATAATATTGAAGTACACAACACTCCAAATATTTTAGGAAAATATGTAGCTGAATATACTCTTGGTTTAATAATTGATAATTTAAGAAATATAAGTAACAACAATTCAAACATGAAAAATAAAATATGGGATAAATCTTCAGGTATTTCCTTATACGAAAAAACTATTGGATTCTATGGTTTTGGAGATATAGGTAAAAATTTAGCAAAATTATTACGCCCTTTTGGTTGTGAAGTGATATATACAGATTTAAAAAATATGTCACTAAAAGATACTGAATATGTTGAATTTGAAAAATTAATAGAAAAATCTCAAATTCTTATTATTTCAGCTCCCCTGACAGAAGATACTTATAAAATTATAAACAAACAAAATTTAAAAAATAACAATTCATTAGAACTACTAGTTAACATATCTCGAGGGGGATTAGTTGACGAAAATGAAATCTTTGATTTAGTTTTAAGTCAAAATATAAAAAGACTTTCTCTCGATGTTTATGAAAATGAACCACCATTAATAAAAGATTCTATTTTGGATAATGAAAAATTTTTGTTTACTTCACATAATGCATCAAATACAATTGATGCTAATTATGAAATAAATTCAAAAATTTTACATATACTTGATGAAATTTTGGGGGAATAAATGAATTTTATTTTTGGAAGTGCAAACGGCATTGGTAGAAGTCTTTACAGTTTTTACAAAAAAAATAAATATGATGTTTTTGGATTCGATAAAGATTCTTCAAATACTACAGATTTTGTCATAGATTTATCTAAAGACATAAATACTTCAGAGGCTATAAATATTATCAATAAAGAAAAAGTCGACTCATTAACATATGCAGCTGGAATACAAAATGGAGAAAATATAGAGTCGATCTATAACGTAAATGTACTTTCATTTATAAAAATTATTAAAAATACTATATCAAATTACGATGAAACTGCAATATGTGCAATTTCTTCAATACATGCAATTTCCTCAAATTATCAAAATTTAGAATACTCTTCCTCTAAAGCTTCACTTGAGGCAGCAATAAAATCTTTTTCTACAAAAGGTTTAAATTCATTCTTCTACTTTTTAAGGCTTGGCGCTACAGAAACAAATCTATTAAAAGACAACGTGAAAGATTTAGAAAAACTAAAAAAAGATTTACCTAGCGGAAAATTATTTCAACCAGATGACATAGCTGCACTAATTTTTGATATCAATAATAATCATAAAAATTTAATGAATGGAGGTTTTATACAAATTGATCAAGGAGTATTGTCCCGTTTATCTACAGAATAACTAACTTGACATAAGCTTTTCAACTAAATGTAAATCATCAAAATTGTCAATATCTATTGATTCTGACTTTGAAGTACTAAAAATTTCTGATGATACGCCAATTCGATTGTAATCGTTTTCTATAAATTGTTTTTTAGAGAATATGTAGAAATTTGAGTTTTCTTCATAGACTGGCTCAAGTGATTGCGTAGGAAGCAAAACACTGAGATTGTGGTTAATAGGGTCTAATTTTGAATCATACAATCTAGTCTGTAATGCATTAACAGAAAAGATTGGTTTTTTATTTTTAATGTATTGATCTAATGACTTATTGATTGAATCATCTGAAAGAAGGGGATTCGTCACATGTGTTTGAATGATAAAATCATTCTTAATATAATTAATATTTGACGCAATTAATTTATTAACAGATTCCAATGGACTGCTGAGCGATTCTTCTCTTAATATAAAGTTAATATTTTTGAAATATTTTTTTATTCTATTCTCAACTTCATTGCTATCTGTATTAACCACTATCTCATCTATATGATTTACTCTCATTAAAGTATTTAAGATATAGTAAAAAAGTGGTTTTCCATTCAAATTATAAAAATTTTTATTTGGAATTCTTTCAGAGTGTAATTTAATTGGAATAAATGCTGAAAATTTCATTTATAAAAATAGTCCCTCTTAAATTCTTTTGTATAGATTTTACTATTTACATAAGAATAATAATTATTTTGAATATCCTTAATAGATTTAATAGGAAAATTTATCCCAAGATAATGTCCTAGATTTTTGTTAAATCTATATAAAACTATATTTAGAAAACTTGATTTTGGATAAGAATTATTTTTTTTCCTATAGTTAAGGTCAGATAGTACCTCTTTTATAGTACTAACTACGAGGTTAGGTAAAGTAAATTCAATATCATTGATAAAAATGGCTTTAATTGCTTGAGATTCTCTTCTGTACCTGTTCCTAATTTGTAATTTATTTTCATCATGATAATGAGTAACTACACTTTCAGCACTATAAAAAATTAGACCTCCATTGTGAATAACTCTTTTTGCAAATTCTATATCTTCACAACCTGTCAACTCCTCATCAAATTTATGTTCTGACCATGTCTCATATCTAAAAGCGGCATTTCCATTATTCGTAAATGGTGATTTTCTTAATTCACTTTTTTCACCAAACCAACTGTTTAAATGTGATGATTCAGACAGTTGAGATCTTTCTTCTCCTATTTGTTTTCCAAAGACTATTTTGATTTTTTGATCTTTAAATTGATTCAAAAAACTGTCTAGCCATGAATTGTTAGTTGGAAAGCAATGAGCAGAGAGTGAGATTAAAATATCTTTATAATTTGATTTCCTTGCTGCCATATTTAAAGATCTACCAAAGCTAAATTTTTCTTTTTCAATTTTTTCAATAATTATTGGTATATCTGATTTATAGTTCTTTACAAAGTCATATGAACCATCATTGCTACCAGAATCAATAAATACAATTTCAAAATTATTGTTGTTTTGAGTTTCAAGAATTGGAAATAATTTCTTTAAATTCTCAATTTCATTTAAACATCTTATAAGTATTGTTGCTTTCATAAATTAGACACTTCCACTGAATAGTGTGTTTTTAGAATCGTTGGGCCTTTTATAGACTGATTACTTTGAACAGCTTCTGAAATTATTTTTTTTCCATTTGTGCATGGTTCTAGAACTAATACATTATGCTGATTCCATCCGCCTTGACTTTGAAATATCCAAAAATATTTGAGGATATCCTTATCAAAAGTTAATTCTAATTTGTTATTTTTTTTGTCAATTACTTCAACTAAATTTGCTGAGGTATCAAAATATCCAAAATCATATAAACCTGTATTTTTTTTTGGATTTAAAAAATAATTTTCGTTTTCTGTTCCAAGAATATTTCCAAAATCACTTTCAACTTTTTCAATTTTTGAATGGTCTATTAATATTTTTAAACTATCTTCAATAGGTATTGCTAAATGTAATTTAAAAAGAAAGTGGTCAAAAAATGAAATTTCTGCAGAGTAGCTTACTTTAAGTTTTGATTTATTAATTGATATCGTTTTTAAAAATTTTGTTTTTGATTCTAGATTATTTATTCCTAAAACTAATTGAAACTCGGAGTAATCTATGATATTCCAGCTATTAAACCATAACTCTCCATGATCATAACCTTCTCCCCATGAAAATTGTTCAATTGCATCATTTGGAAAAAGCTCTTCCCACCCTCCTTGCCAATTATTGTCATAATCTGTGCCGTTATCTATTTTTTTTAATCCAATAGTTTCATTACTCCAAATCCAATTTTTTTCCGTAGGTTTGTATATTAAGGAAGATATCCTTCCTCCTAATTCTGGAATTACTTCAATTTTAAGTAAATCATTTTCAAGAGAAAATTTGTTAATTTTCATTAATAATTCTTTTTTTAACTATTTTGCTTACTATTCTAGCTAGTTGCTTGTCATGAAATTTATAATATTTTTTAAAATCTCGATCACCGAAAAAACTTTCATCATAAGCGAAATTGTAGTTAGCAACTTCTTTTAAATTTTTATCATGACTCCATAGATTGTTACTGAAATTTTCTTTAGAACTAAAAGTAACAGCCCCAATATTTATAGTATTGAGATTAAGAGAGGAAATTGGTAAAAGATACTGTGTAAAGACATTATGAGAATTTCGTGTAAAAATTTTATTTTTTTTAATTTTAATTAATTTTCTTTGAAAATATTTTGAATCTAAGCCTATAACTTTTATTTTTTTATCAATAGCTAATGTTTCAATTAAAGGAATTCCTTCAATTGGCACTACAAGATACATTTCAATATCAACAACTTTTAAAGTTTCTTCTATTTTTTTTCTATAGTTAATTGCTTGTTCATTTAAACCAAAATGAAACAAAGGATCTGAAAATGATAACACTAACAAATCAGAATTAAAAATATTTTTATTATTTACAGCTGAATTACATGTTAGTAAAACACTTGGTTTGTGTTTGTCCAATATTTTTGAAAACTGTTCATTGTTACCAAGAGCAAAAATATTTTCTTTGTTTTTAATATTTTTTTCAAAATCTTTATAGTTTTCTAATGATTTTTGTATAATTTTTAAACGTTCATCATTTTTTGTAAAGTCATTGTATTTAAGTCTAAACAAAGTATTAGCTCCCACGAGTCCAAAGTAGTTTTTATCAACAACTCTTAATCGATTCAATCTAAATACATTTTTCAAGAAAATATTTAGATTAAACTTCTCAACAATAATTAAATTTTCTGAATTAAAGTATCCATAAGAATTTGATGCTTTAATTCCTAAATATTCCTCTAAAAGCTTTCCAAAAGATTCATCACCAAAATATTCAAACGACTTAAACTTCCCAGTTGAATAAACCTGAAAATATTTTAAAAAAATATATAAAACTATTTTGTGCAAGTTGACAATTATTCTATAAGTTTTGAAATAAAAAATAGACACTAAACTAATTCCTATTTGTAATTTTTGGTAATTTAATTTTTTGATTTTTTAAAATTTTTTGAAAATCTATAGTAGAAATTATTCCATTTTTGTGAAGTTTTTCGTGTTGCCCAATCCACCCGTTTACATAAAATGTCGTAAAATATAAATTTTTATACTCTTTTTTTAACTCATGATAGATATTTTGCACTGTAGTGTCTAACCCTTCAAAATCCAGATCATCAAAATATAATATAAATTCATCGTCTAAATTGTTTTTGATAAGATTTTCATACTCTTGAAAAACTGCATCAGGCTCATGAAGTGCGTCACTAAATATAAAATTAAATTTTTTGTTATTGATATATTTATTAAAATTATTCGTATCTTTTCTTTCTAATACACTTCCTTGAAAATATACCAATTCATTTTTTTGTTTTTCGTTAAATCCAAGATATATATTTGAATATTCTTCCGAACTCTTTTTATTAAATATATATTTATGTGTTGGCACGATAGGATTAATGTCGTAAGCAAATAGATTTGAAGAATTAAGATTTGCATTAAGTTGTAAAAAATTTTTAAGAACTGAAACACCTATTTCTAAATATGAAACTTGTTTCTCTAAATATTTTGAAAAGAAAATAAACAAATCTGAATAAGTAGGAAATTGATTAATATCTTTATTTAACTTTAAAAAAATGTGGCCTGGAATCCCATAATTATTTAACTCGTATTCGGTTTCACTTAAAAATATTCGACCACCATTGACAATTTCACGATTTTTTTTAATTATTGACAAAAGCTCTGTATTTTTGTTCGAATAGAAAGCTCTAACTAAATCAAAAAATAAAAGAAAAATTAATTGATTTAACTTAATGATTTTATATTTTATTTTTTCAATCACTTTATAAATATAACCTTGTAAAACATTAATCTCTGAAACTATTTATAAATGAAAAAATAAATTTTATTGGGTTTTTAGTATTAAAAATCTTTAGATTAAAAATGCTTTTAATTAAATAAACTATAGAAGATAATTTCCACGAGTGAGTAATGTGAAAATCACCATAATCTAACTTTCTGTAATTATAGATGTATAGTTTTGCATTTTTTTCAACTACACCTCTTGCAGTCCATGGTTTGTAACTGCCCGCATAATGGACAAAAACGGTATTATTTGGAATATCAGTTGTGTTTTGAATATCTAAAATAAAATTAAATTTTTTATCTATTGTTCGAAAATCAGAGTTGAATATTTTATTTAATACATCTTGATCCCAAAACTTTAATTTATTTCCAAGTTTTTTAATAATATTTGTTGACTGCTCTGGAACATCTTTCTTTATCCATTTATTAAAATCAATAAACATAACTCCTGCATTAAAATATTCTTTTGATGATAAATTTAATCTATTAAATATTTCTATTTCTTCATTATTTGAAAATTTTTCAATTGATACTCCAATAGTTTTATTAGATTTAGATAAGCTTTCAAATTCCTGTTTTATGTCTTTTATTGGATCATTTATGCAAATAACGTCACAATCAATGTACAGAATTCTCTCAATATTACGAGGTAAAATTTCTTCAACAAATAATCTATAATATGTTGCTTCTGAAATATGACTATTTAATATGTTTGGGAAGTTTGATACTTCCCTTTTAAATTCATAAATTTTAAAATTATTCAAATTTTGGTGAAATTTAATTACATTTGGTAAATCAACAAACAAACTTTTATTTTTGTGAACTATATGTATGTTGATTGGTTCAGAAACATTGTCTAGTAAAGAAATAATGGAGGTGAGAGCTTGTTTGTTGTAGTTTTCATCAAAGCAATACAAAATATCTTGTGTCATAATTTTTGTTTTTCAAGAATTTTCAATATGCAATATAAGAGAATACAAAAAAAAGAAATTAGTTGAAACAATCCAAATTCAAAAGAAATATTAGGACTATTCCAATGAGGTATGAACAAATATGCTGAAGTCAAAGATATTACAATTAGAATTTTGTTAACTATTTGTTTTTCTGAAACATAAACTAACACAAAAAGTATGCTCATTAAATGTCCCAGACTATAGAAATTAAATCTTATTGGAGGGTACCAGCCAATAAGTGACCAAAATAAAAATAAGCTGAATGAAATAAATAATGCTTGATTAATCAATGGATATTTTCTAGAAGTATCAACAAAATAATTTATCAAAAAGAGGAGCAATAATAAAATAATTGGAAAAAGTATGTATAAAATCATTTGACTAAAGTCTGTAAGGTAACATATAAAATTTTCAGGTATTGTTACACAGTGCCACTCACTTTGATAGCGAACCTTTCCTCTAATAAAATCATATAGCCATACGAATTGTCCCCAATATTCTGTATTTGCATCATAAGTGCTTCTTTGGAGGACAAATCGTATGAAAGATTCATAAAAAATATTGGGTAATAAAAAATACAATAAATTTATTGTATTTTTTATATATGTATCTTTTCTAAAAAGACGGTTTAAATTTTTATAAAGAATCAAACCTAAAAAACTTATAAGAAAGCTTCTGTGGAATAAAAAAAATAATCCAAAGATTAACGAAATTTTATAATTAACTTCTAATCCTTCTTTTGATGAAAAGTAAATAAAAAATACAATTAACAATAAAGTTGCTGACTGATGAGATGGAACAAACATACCCCATTTGTAAATTGGATTAATCATAATAATTGTCAATATTACTAAATAGTCAAAATTTGATATTTTAACTTTTTCCTTGATTGATATATAAAAAATATAAACAATTGAATTTATAATTAAAAGTTGATAAAGATATGTTGAAAACTGTGTTACATAATCTGAATTGAGATTAAAAATATTATTAAAGAAGTTAGTAATTTTAAAACTTAAATAACCTCCTAATATATAAAGTGGTCGAGCTTGATAGTTGTAGGTTTCCTCAAAAACTTTTGAGAAATTTTCAAATCCCGTATAATAAAAATTTTGGTCACAACTAAATGGATAAGTGATAATAGAGTCAAAGATTTTTAATTGATATTCAACAAGCTCAACACAAAGTTGTGGATTGCCAAATGAATAATCTGGGTTAACGATATTTAAATTAAACAACAAAAAATAAAGAAGAAATCCTAAAAATACCGAGATTGGATAGAAATAAACTTTGTTAAATTTCATTTAAATACTCTTCTAAAAAATATAATTTCCACAACCTGTTTGCATTAATTCTTGACTTTATAAATGATAATTGATTCACAATATTTGGATTTAAATTTCTTACAACATTGCCGGAATTGATTGTATCGTTAATTAAATTAATATTGTTATATACCCAATGTTCAAGATTAAATACAAAACCCATTTTATTCCTATTAATAAAATCATTATCAAAATCATTTATTAATAAATTTTTTAACATCTGTTTGGGATTTTCTTTTCTAACATAATCAGAACTGTGTTCAATAATATATTCAATTAACCTGTGATCAACAAATGGGGAGCGTACCTCAAGTGAATTTGCCATAGATGTTCTATCAATCTTCAACATCATTTGTTCGTATAAGTAAAGTTTATATTCAAACACTTGCATTTGTTTATATCTATGTTCAATATTTTTTGGAAAATATTCTTTAATATTATGTTTTGAAATTACTCCTAACAACTTTAATAATTTTATATCTTCAAAATAAGCTGAATAGGAGTCTTCTAAAGATTTATCAAATTTTTTTAAATTTGTTCCGGTTCCAAGGAAAGCGGGGTACACCAAGAATAATTTTGAATAAACATTTGAGATTTTATTTGAAGCATCTAGCATATCCATAGTTCTGGTGTATCCACCGAACAACTCGTCTCCACCATCACCTGATATTGCAACTTTATAATGTTTTGATATTTCTCTACTCAAAACATATGAAGGAACTGTTGATGGATCCGCATATGGTTCGTCAAAAATTTTAATCGACTTAATTACATCATCATTGCTGAAAGTCCCTTTAATATTTGTTACTGCATGATTAGTTTTATATTTATCTGCTACCTCGTTAAACCATTTTCTTTCATCATATTTTTTATCAGAAAAACCAACAGAAAATGTGTTTGTTTGAATATGATTATTGGATTGAATTTTTACTATTGATGTTGAATCAATTCCTCCAGATAGGAAATTGGCTACATCTACATCTGCATTTGTTCTTATTTTCACCGCATCGTCTAACAAGTCATAAAATTCTTCTTCATTAAAAGTTTTATAGTCAATAAAATTATCAATACTCCAATATTGAAAATTGTTTTTTGTAATTTTTTCAGGTCCAAGGTTTAATGAAATTACCTCACCTGGTTTTACTTTATGAATATTTCTAAAAACTGTTTTGGGAGATGGTACAACACCTAGAGATAAATAAGTATTTAAAGATTCCAAATCTAAACTTTTATTTTTACTCAACTTCGAAACAGACTTTAAATTTGAGCCTACTAAAAGTGTATTGTTTTCTATGCAGTAAAACAATGGCTTCTGTCCAGTCCTGTCCCGAATTAAAAAAACCTCCATTGTATTTAAATTAAAGAAAAGAATAGAAAATTGACCTACAAGTTTAGATATATATTCAATTCCAAAATATGAGATTCCAAGTAAAACGACTTCGGAGTCTGAATGGTCACTTATGAAATCAACACCTTTTTTTTCAAGATCATACCTGAGTTCAGAGTGGTTAAATATTTCACCATTAAACATTAAAAGAGTGTTAAATTCTTTTGAATACATTGGTTGTTCTGCAAAATCAGATAAATCAAGAATTGATAATCTATTAAATAAAAAATGAATATTGTAGGAATTTTCTAAACCGTTATATTCTCTTGTATTTGAAAATATTTCTTTTTTGCTATCAGGACCTCTACAAACTGTATATTCATTTGAAGTTCTTGATTTGTCTATATTAATTTCTTGTTTTGAAATGGTGCCTAAAAATCCACACATTTAACTATTTTATGATTGCAAATATTAAATAAGGTCTATTATTTATTATTTAATAAAATTTATAAATAACAATTTTTTATTAATGTTGTTAGCTTATTTAGTTAAAATGAAAAATAATGTATAAAGCTCTAATTTTAGGAAGCAATGGACTAGTCGGTAAGACTGTTACAAATAAATTTAACAACTCTAATGTTATAAAAAAAGTTATACCCGCTACCAGAAAAGATGCAAACCTTTTTTCTTACAATGAAACGTTCAGTCTTATACAAGAAACTTCCCCTGATTTAATAGTTAATGCTGCTGCTAAAGTTGGAGGAATTCATGCAAATAATACTCAAAGAACAGACTTTATTATCGAAAACCTAAAAATAAATATGAACCTATTTGAAGCTGTAAAGAATTTTCCGCAAATTAAAATTATTAATCTTGGTAGTTCTTGTATATATCCTTTAGATGCAAAGAATCCAATATCAGAAGATTCATTTCTCCAAGGGAAGCTTGAACCTACAAATGCTCCTTATGCAATGGCAAAATTGACAGGGATTGAGATAGGTCGTTCAATAGCAAAAGAATTTGGACATGATGTTCTCAATCTTATGCCTACTAATCTTTATGGGCCTTATGATAATTTTAATCCTGAACATAGTCATGTTATTCCTGGATTAATGTACAGGATGAATGATGCTATAAAAAACAATGACAACGTATTCAAAATCTGGGGGACTGGAAAACCACTTAGAGAATTTTTATACGCTGAAGACTTAGCAGACGCTATTGATTTTTTAATCGATAAAGATTTAGATACCGATTTAATAAATATTGGAAGTGGGAATGAAATCTCAATAAAAGAACTTGCAATAAAAATTAAAGAAATTATGGGTTTTAAAGGAAAAATTGAATTTGATAGTTCGAAACCAGATGGAAACCCAAGAAAACTTCTAGACTCTAGTTTAATTAACTCATTAGGCTGGAAATCAAAAGTTGATCTTGAAGACGGATTAACGAAAACTTACAATTGGTTTAAAGATAATAGCTAAGTTAACTATTTTCACTGAACAAATATGCTATTGAACCGAAGAATATAAAAGGAAACCTTACGCTTTCCATTGCTACGTCAAAAAAAGCTGTCATTAAAGAAAACATTATAAATCCAAGTAGCTTATAATTTTTATTTTTTTTGTACCAGTAGAAAATTAAGCTGAGGTACATTGAAACAAAAAGAGTAAAGTGCAACAACCCTCCTTTTGCAAGTATATTGACTGCAAAATTATGCACATTTTCATTTGATAAATCTGTTCCTCTCCGGCTTGAATCATCCATAGCAGCTAACCGTTCGTTATAACCAAATCCTGTAAGGAAAACATCCGTTCTAGGAGCAAGTTGTTGTCTGTAGTAATTTATTCCATCAGGATTTTCATATTTAGAATAAAAGAACAAATCCCCTAACACATCTTGCCATATCTGTAGTCTCCAATTAGCCATTTGTTCTTCTGAGTAAAGCCTTCCATCCATTATAAAAAAAGAGCCAAATAACTCTGTAGTGTTTTTTTGTTGTGCTGCTCTAGAAACACTTGATGCAATATTTGCACCTATGACCTCTTCTTCCAACGTATAATTATTTTCTAAAAATTGTAACCCTGTTTGGTAAGTGGATAAATAAAATATAGGTACGCACAAAATCATAACTATTAGGGATTTTATTTTATTTTTTAGGAATATTTTTCTAGTTCTGATCAATTCAAAAAACAAAAATAATACTGCAGGCAGGAATGCTCCTTTACTTTTAAAAAGAAATAGAGGGATAAACACAGCAGATGAAATCAACAGATAAAGATAAAAGTTAAATTCTTCTTTAAAATACTTCCTGTTAAAAAAGTTCGTAAAAATATATAATAAAAAAACATCAGATGCTTTTAAAAAATCAAATTTATCAGAGAATCTGGTAAAGAAATCAATTATAAACTGTGGGAAAAAAGTCGTGCTTAAAATGTAAGTAATAGGTAAAAGAAAAGGAATAAGCATAAGAAACTTTGATTCTTGCTTTATATCTTTAAAAGCAAACATTCCAAAAAATAGGAACGCTAAAGTCCATATATAAGAACTACTCCTATAAGTGTACATATATGTTAGAGATCCATCTGTTGCAAAGACTGTGATAAAAAAACTAATCACAATTGCTTTCATAAAATAAAAAGTTTTATCACCAAAATAAAAATACTGGTTGCTTTTTTTTACGAATATTAAAAAATATATAGATAATAACATACAGGCTGCAATCATCAACTCACCAATTCTAAAGCCAAGAATATAAACTCCTGTAAAAGATCTTCCAAATAATGCAATTAATATAAAAAATACAAAATATAAATTTTTATAAATTATGCCAAGTTTTTTAAAATTTACTTCCACAGTTTGTTCCTTCTAAAAAGATTGTACATGTTTAAAAATGTTACTCTTTTAAGCACTAAAGTAATTTTGTCTAAAATTGATAACTCGAAATTTTTTTGCTCTATATTTGTATTAATATTTTTCAAGTCATTCATAAGATCTTCATATTGTGAACACATGAAATTTGATTCATAAGGATATGACATTAACTTTTTAACTATTTCGAAATAATTAATTTTCATTTCATAAATTTTTTCCTCTAAATTTTCTAAATTGAATTCAATCCCATACCCATTACAGTATTCTGGCAATGCCCCGCTATTGATATACAGTACAGGTAAACCACATAGTGCAGCTTCAATATGATGATTGCCAGATGGTTCGTTTAAAGAACCTGTAATATATACGTGACTCTTCTTTAATTCGTTAGATAATTGTTCTCCTGATAACGGTTTTATAACTTTTGTGTTTTTAAACTTAAAGTTTTTTGGCAAGTTTCCAATATATTTAAATTCAAAATTATTATTAAACTCTCTATTCTCTAACAATTTGTCAATAGTTTGATAAACATCAAATCCCTTATTCCAATTTCCTCCCCAATGGTGTGTTACTATGGAAATTTTTTCTGAACCATTCCATAATGTTTTATTGACATTATTAAATATCTTACTATTTGATCCAGACATAATTACTGAAGGGTTAACAAGATTAAAACCATTTTGAATATATAAGTTTTTCAACCAGTTACTAACTAGCACTGAGGCGTCTGCAACCTTGTTTGCTTCATATATAAATTGATTAAGACCTTGAGTATTTTTTCTTTCATCACATTCATTTATTCTGTGCATAACTTTAACATTTGGATTAATTCGTTTTTTATATCGTTTTATCTCAATATGTGTAAAAGAGGAGGACTCAGACTCTTTTCTCGGATCTGTAAGTAATATCACATCAATATCTTCATCATAAAGATGATTAATAACATGGTGATTGTTGCTTTCAAGATAGTGTTTTAAATTTTCAAAAAATAAATTTCCCCCTCCCCAAGGGCCTGATTTAATAAATGCTCCAATACTAACTTTCATAAACTTCTGTAAGTAAATTTCTGTATTTTTCAAATCCTTTTGGTATTGTGTAGTCCTTGGATTTTTTGAAGGCATGCTCAATATTGGGTTTCGCATTAATAAAATTATTCATATTGTATATAGAGTCTTTAGAAAGAATTTCAGAAGCTATGCCAACATCTGTAGATATAATTGGAGTTTTAGTTATAGCACATTCCATTATTGCTTGCGGACCCCCTTCAATGCGTGAAGAGACGATGTATAAATCCAGTAAATTGTAGAGTTCATTTAATTCATTAAAATTTGCCATTTCGTAGTAATTATATTTTATACCAGCAGCATCTAATTCTTTCATCATATATTGTCTTCTTTTACCAGTTAGAACAATTTCTATCTTGTTATTTTTTAAATAAAGTTTTTTAACAACTTCAATAAACTGATCCGGTCCTTTAATTAACTTGGGAGAAGTTAGATCACTGCCTTCAGTATCTCTTTGAAAAGATCCTATTAAAAATTTGTCTTCATCAAGGTGATACTTTTTTCTTAAATTTTCTTTTTCTTTAATCTGGAACCAAATATTTTGATTAACCCAAAAAGGAATAGAAACAATCTTTTTATTAGTAAGTTGTTCCAGTTGATTCTTAGTTTTTATAGAAATAACGTGATAAATATCAACATATTGGTCCCTATCGTGAAATTCTTTTAAATCCTTATCGTCAAACTTATCGAAATCAATATGATAAATTGAACACAACACTTTTTTGTTTTTTAAATGTCTTCTTTTAATATTGTTCCATAACCATGGTGTAAATATCCATACAATATCCGCTTCTTTAATTTTTGATGTCGAAATATCAGAATTAAAGTTTTCCCATTCATCTCTGAATCTATCGACTACCCAGGATTCATTAATTTTATTTAAATATACTTTCATTAAACAATGAATATTATATAGTAATTTATTAATTCTGTATAAACTCATATATAGGTCAGATAATATGAAACTAACAGGAATGAACAAAGTACATTTAATAACAGGAATCACAGGTCAGGATGGTGTATTTTTAACTTCTAAAATTTTACAAGAAAACCCAAATGACACAATTATTGGAATATCTAGAAACTTTAATGAGAAAGTATTTTTTCAAAAGCTGAAATACACAAATAGTTTTAATAATAATTTTGAAAACATAAATATTTTTAATATCAATTTATTAAGTAAAGAATCTGTAAATAACTTCATCAAAGATATTAAACCAAATTTTATATACAACCTATCAGGGCCCAGTTCAGTTTATAAATCATTAATAGACAATGATCAAACATATGAAGAAATCATAAACATATTCGATAACATTTTTAATTCTTTAACTTCATTGAATTTAGAGTGTAATTTTTTTCAAGCTTCTAGTTCAGAAATGTTTGCACCATCTGCAAAAAAGCTTACAGAAACTTCTGATTTTCTTCCCAGATCACCATATGCAAAGGCAAAACTAATTGTTCATAATAAGATTCAATCTTTTAAAAATTTGGAGAATATTAATATCTCTTCAGGAATTATGTTTAATCATGAATCTGAATTTAGAGATAATGAATATTTAATAATGAAAATTATCAATTTTGCAATTAATACATCGAAAGGTGAAAACTCTAAACTCAATCTTGGTAGTACTGAAATTTTAAGAGACTGGAGTTATGCAGGTGATGTTGCTGAAGCAATTTATAGAATAAATAACAAAAATAAATCTCAAGATTATGTCGTAGGCTCAGGCACTGGTTATAAAATACAAAATATTCTCGAAAATGTATTTGGTTACTTTGATCTTAATTGGGAGGATTATGTTTTAGTTGATCCAACTTTATTAAGAAAAGGAGACCCTATTTCAATCGTAAGTGATCCTAGAAAAATTAATCAAGAACATAATTGGAAAACAAAAGTTTCGCTTGAGAGTTTGCTGGAAAAATGTATCCAATTCAAACTTAATAATTTAAATCAATAACAGGTGCTTTATTTTTCTTGACACAATCAGCAAAATACTTTTGCTCATTATTGTAAATTTGGGATATGTTATTAACCATATTTAACTCATATAAAACTTTTTTTAATATTTTAAGCTTATAAGAACCCTTTATTAGGTCTTTTACTAGTTTGTAGTCCTGGGCATAATAAAATTTTTCATCATACATTCCTAGATCTTTTAATACTTTAGAATAAATCATCAATGAACCATGAATTACTGGATTTTTAAAATTAATAACATACTTTGGATTAAAGTACCTAGAAAAGAATGGAATGACTTTATTTTTGCCTTTAATTTTTGCTAAAGATGAACATGCATCTAAATTATTTTCTTCCATAAACTTTATTTGCATATTAAATCTATTTTTGTAACTGACGTCATCAGAATCTTGTCTTGCTATTATTTCCCCATTACATTTGTTAATTAAATAATTCAATGACTGTGTTAATCCAATATTTTTATCATTTTTAAATATTTTTATTCTGTCATCTCTTTCTGCATATTTATGAAGAACATCAAGAGTGCCGTCTGAAGAGCAATCGTCTAAAATCAAAAATTCAAAATTTTTATAAGATTGATTGAGAATACTATCTATTGATTTTGGTAGATTTATCTCATCATTATATACCGCCATAAGTACTGAGATTTTTTTACTCATATATTTAATTTAAGAATTTTTTCAATATTGGATTGTAATTTAGTTTCATCTAAATATTTTAAAATGTAATTTCTCAATTCCAAACCAATTAAATCTAGTTCATCACTATCAATAATAGATTGTAATTTTACTTTTAAATCAACATAATTGTATTGTTCGAATGAAAATTTATAGTTTTTGTCAAAATATTCCTTAATTCCGCCTGTATCTGGGAAAACACAAAGTGTGGTCAAAGCAGATGCTTCACAAAGCAATGTTGGCTGTCCTTCAAAAAGTTTTGTGGCTGTAACAACAGCTTTTGATTCATTGATAATATTTAGAACTTCATGGTTATCTTTATAACCAGTTAAAGAAATTGAATCATTCTGCTTTAAAGATTGTTTTAATTCATCAAATAATGGACCCTCCCCAATTATTATTAACTTATAATTTTTTGTGTTTAGTTTGTTCCATACAGAAATTAATTCAAGTATTCCTTTCTCTTTCGAAACCCTCCCGGCATAAACTATCTGATTTAATTTATTATTACTTTTATAATCAAAATTTATTAAATGTGGTATCGGATTTGGCTGAACAAATATTTTGCTCTTATTTATTCCCTTGTTGAGCAAAATATTTCTATGGTGTTCTGTAAGTGTTAAAATTTTTATTTTTTCAGAATTTAGAAGTTTAAAGTATTTTTTCCCAAAATAAATTGCAAGTATAGATTTTAATATTGACTTATTGAAATATTTGTTAAAATATCCTACATTTTCTATATCCAAGCCACATGCACCACACATTAATTCACCCTGTAAGTGTCTTGACGTCAAAAATGATTGCGTACAATAGTATCTAAAGTTATGAATTTTAATTGTTGTGTTGATATTATTTTTTATAACATATTTTAGTACTCCAAGAGAACCCTTAAACCACAAGTTGTGAATGTAAACATAATCTGGTTCAAACTTTCTTATCAAATCTTTAACCTTATTTACACTATCTTTATTATTGTTTCTTACAAATGCAAATATATCTTTTAAATTAGGAGTTAAGGTATTTTGGAAAATTACAGTTTCTAAATTATAAAATTTTTTCAAAAACTCGGCTTCTTTATTTACAGCGATGTCTTCTCCGCCGGTTTCTGTATATCTAGTGTGTATTAACAATACTTTGTTCATCTTAAATATAATATATAGATTATATAGTTTTATTCCACTTTAGAAGTTACACTAAATTTGTGCATATCGTTTATTTTTTTACATATGGCTACTCTCTTAAAAGTTGGCACTTGGCAGGAATCCTAAAAAGAGAGATAGCGGTTTTTGAAAAGATGATTACGGATCATAATTTAAAATTTACCTTTGTAACATATGGTGATATTGAAGACTTAGAATACGTTACAAATGAGAATATTCAAGTAATACCAATTTTTTCTTTGATAAATAGATCAGAATATAAGTTAATGAACTTCTTAAAAAGCTTCTTTCTATCAAAAAAACTTAAACATAAACTGACAAATGTTGATATAGTAAAACAAAATCAACTTCTTGGATCTTGGGCTTCTATATTATTTAAGATATCGATTAAAAAACCACTTTATGTTAGAACAGGTTATGATATGTTCAAATTTAGTATTAATGAAAAAAAAATTTTTCTGAAAAGAATAGCCTATTACACTTTGACATTATTCACTATGTTTTTTGCAAATATCTACTCTGTCACAAGCAGTTGTGACAAAACTTTTTTGAAAAAATATATACCTTTTGTTAGAAATAAAATTGTCATAAGACCAAATTGGGTTGAAAGTAAGAATTATAAATTATTTGATTCAAGAATATCAAATAAATTAATAAGTGTTGGTAGGTTAGAGAGTCAAAAGAATTATCCATTATTAATACGATCATTGAAAAAAACTGAATTAAGTTTGGATTTAGTTGGTGAGGGTAGTTTAAAAAATGAACTCAAGTCCTTTGCTAAAAAAGAAGATGTAAAAATTAATTTTCTAGGAATTGTAGAAAATACGGAATTGATTAACTTATATTCAAAATATAAATATTTCATATCAACATCTTCTTATGAAGGAAATCCAAAAGCAATATTAGAAGCTATGGCTGCGGGTTGTATCGTAATAGCAAAATCAATACCAAATAATATTGAGATAATAAGTCATTTAGAAAATGGAATTCTATTTAAAGATGAAACCGAATTGATAGATATATTAAATAACTTAACTAATATTGAAAACCAAAAAGATATTTCTACTAATGCAATTAATCATACAAATAAAAATAATTCTCTTAAACTGCTCTCAAATAATTTATTTGATGATTTTAAACTTTTAAATAATATTTAATTTAAAACTATTTCTCGTTCACCTTTATTGTTTACTTTTAAATCAATATGAAAATCTTGATTTTTAAAATCATCTTTGTTGTGAGTTGAATTAATAATTGTAATTTCTAAATCTTTAAGAACTTTAAAGATTATATTTTTTGAAGATTCATCTAAATTTGAAGTAGATTCGTCTAAAATTAAAATATTTACACCCGATAAGAGTGCTCTAATAAATGCAATTTTTTGCATTTGTCCCATGGATAGTGATTTATTGTTTATTTTTCTATCTAGAGAAACTTCTTCTTCATTAAACACTTTGAAATGATCCACCATTTCATAAATTTCTTTATCAGATATTTTATTATTACTTGAATAAATTAAATTCTCTCGAAGAGTCGAGTTTATTATCATCGGTGATGCTCCAACAAAACCCAGCTTAGAAGAATGAGTTTTTACGCTGCCTGTTTCTGCATAAAATACTCCAGATAACAGGCCTAATAAAGTACTCTTTCCAGAACCATTTGTTCCAGTTATAATCGTATGTTTCCCCTTTGGAATTACTAGATCAAGATTTTTAAAAATATAATCATCACTATTAAAATATTTAAAACTTAAATCACTTACAACGATTGCACTATCTTTGTCAATTTTAGAATTTGGATGGAAATTTTTAGCATAAGAAATTGATTTATTCTTTTCCATAAAATGCAAATTTTCTAAATAAACATGATAGGCAGATATTAAATGTAAATTGTCATTAAAGATTCCTAATGTTTGGAAAAGCCTTAGCATTACGCCTATAAAATCAAGAGTCAGTACTTTTGCAAAATTAAAAAATACTAAAAGCACAGAGAGCAACATCATTGTTGAAAAATTTGGCAAGATTGCATTTAATGTACCAAATCGTAAATTATTATAAGAAGAATTATAGTAAGAACTAAGACTGTCTTTAAATAGCTTGACTTCTTTATTAACTTGATTAACAATTTTAATTAAAAATAGGTTATCAAGAATCTTCTCAGTATCTTTGCTAATATTATTTCCATATTGATAAGTCAGATGTGCATATTTTCTTCCAGTTTTTGTTAAAAAGTAAGTCGGATAGGCAAGAATTAATAAACCACCAAAAAAAACAATTACTGTATTGAGATCTGAATAAACAAGATATGCTGCGTACGCAAAAATTTGTAATAAACTACTCAAAAATACTGTAAGTGTTCCATAGAAACTTGCTACTTGGATTGAAATTGTATTAATAAAGTAATAAGCATCGCCAATTGAGTAATTTCCTTTATCAAATACTTCATTTATTAAATATGATCTAAGATTTTCCTCAATATTTAATTTAAGTGATAAAACATTCATTTTCTCAATATATATAGCAAAAAATCTCATAAAAATTATAAATGGAAATAAATAAAGATTTTCTATTACATATTGTGCAATGAAGTTTTGGGTTCCAATACTTGAAGTAAAAATATTAGTAAAAGTTAAAATAATCAAAATATCTAAAAATACAATTAGGTTAGATAAAATTACTGAAAATAATACTTTTCTTTTCTTTTTAGATGTTTTAGTCACTTTTGATACACTTAAAACGTCATTAAAGAGTATTTTAAATTTCTTCACTTTTTTAACTATATTATTAGATATAAATAAACAAGTTAATAATTCTTAAATATAAAGTTTATATTCTTCTGCATGATTTTAGACAAGTCATTAATCTCAATAATTTTGACCAATTTGTTATTCATCAAGTAATAAGAATCGAATCCCAAAAAAAATAAATTTTTGAATAATGATTTGTAATTTTGATTGTGTCTAGGTTCTATTTCAACCATCATTATTGTTTTTGGATGTTTTAACAATTTACCAGTAGTCTCAAAAATAGAATTTTCATGCCCTTCTACGTCAACTTTAATAAAAAGTAAATCACTTTTTATTATATTTCTATCGTTTTCAAAATAATCTAGTGTAAAGGAGTTAATTTTAATTTCTTTAGATAATTTAAACGTTTTATTAATAGAAGATTGACCAAAAATTAATTTGTTATTAACCAAAGGGATGTTGAGGCTTTTGACATTATTATCATTTGAAAGAACTTTATTAAAGTATCTAATATTTTGATACCTGTAACCTTTTTTAATATAGTCAATACATTCTTTTATTGGTTCTATGGCGTGTACATAAGAGGCATGCTTTCCAAACAAAAAGGTGTAAATACCATAGTTTGCTCCAATATCTAAAAATACGTATTTATTTTTATACTTTTGTAAATAATTAAAAAAATATTTAATTTCTTTTTCACCAAAAAAATAATTGAAATAAGATCTTAGAGGTCCTGTAATTTTTGGAAAGTAGGTTAAAATTGTTCTCATGATTTAATTGTAAATTCCCTATATTGATTTTAATAATCTTATAATCATGATAATTTCAGATTAAAATAAAAGGTTATGGAAGAACAATCAAAAAACTGGTCTGAGATTAATAAAGATTTGACTAATTTAACTAAAAAAATTAAATCTAATTTGTCACAAGATAACCTTATTGATGATTTAAAAGAATCATTAAATGAAATTATTGAAAGTACTTCAGAAATATTTAATAGTTTA
>Ga0129342_1000110_pt1 | contig 29250 bp, 35 predicted proteins | sample CPBDNA_5_FD_94426 | JGI IMG/M metagenome (GOLD analysis project Ga0129342, IMG submission 94426) | Freshwater to marine salinity gradient microbial communities from Chesapeake Bay, USA - CPBay_Sum_15_0.2_DNA | ecosystem: Environmental > Aquatic > Marine > Coastal | place: USA: Chesapeake Bay...
AAAACAGACAAATATCGATACAGCCTGTAATGATAAGATATCCTAAAAATTATCCTATTGACACAAGCTATTCAGATGATATTTCTGTAAAAAGTCAGAAAGGTGAAATGATAAGATTATATTTGGATGTTCTTATGAAACCTAAGTCTCATGTAATATTGCACTTTCTTGAAAAAGTTAATACACGAGACTATGATTTCATAAAACTTACTAGTTTGACCGAAGATAAGATTAATAAGGAGCTTGATAAGCTTGACTCCTAAATCATACCTCTTTTATCAGCCTCACCACCAATTTTAACATCAACTGTGATATCTGTTGTAGGTGTCCATTGACATGCTATAACCATGCCATTCGCCATTTCATCTTTTGTAAGTAACGCAGTTGGATCGCACGGGCTAGATGGGTACTTGCCTTCGCCATCAGTTATTGTAGCTCTACATGAGCCACAGCTGCCTACTTTACATGAACAAGGCCAAGCAATGTTTTGTCTTAAAGCCGCTTTCATTAACAGTTCATCTGGATTACATGTAAAAGTTTCACCAGATCCTTTGACTGTAACTTTTACAGGTTCCTTTTTCTTAAAAAATCCGAATACCATAATTCCCTCCGTATGTATAATTACGAATATTTAAGTGGACACTATAACATAACTCTTGGCTCTATAAAGAGGCATTTCTGCTAAATAATACTCTTCGAGTATGGTTGAGGTATAGAAAGAGAAGAATACTGCGAGTCATGAAAAAAAGGATAAATGGATACCATATAAAGGAGCCTATATCGGAATGTAAAACATTGATGCTGGAAAAATAAACTAGCCCTGAAATTATCATAATATTTCTCATAAGCTGATGTTGAAGACCTCCTATTAATATGCCGTCTATACAAAAAGCAATAGAGCCGAAAATTATGACTAATAACAAAAAAAGGAAATTTTGTTCTGCTTTTTGTATAACATCTATGTGAGATGTTATTAAGCTAAATATATTACTTGAAAATATTATAAAAATAGATAGAAATATAATTGCGATTAAAAGTGTAAATTTAAAGCTAGATCTAACAACATAGTCATACTTCTGAACATTTTTCTCACCTACAGAATTTCCAACCATGACTTCACTTGCATGAGCAAATGCATCTATACCATATGAGAAGATAAAAAAGAAATTTAATAATATAGTGTTTGCTGCAAGCACAATCTCACCATAATCGGCACTTAAACTCATGAAATGAGCAAAACAAGTCATTAATATAACAGACCGTATAAACATATTGCCATTGACTAACAGTTTATTTTTTAAACTAGTGAAACTACTTACTGATTCTTTAAATATCCTCTTATTAAGAAAACCTCTATCATTAATTAAAAATATAATGATAAAAATAATTATAGAGGACTCAGAAATCAAAGAAGCATAAGCAACACCTTCAATATTCATATTTAAAATGAAAACAAAATAGTAATCTAGAATAATATTTAATAAATTTATTGTGATTATTATTTTCATGGCTGTTGAGGCTCTTTTGATCCCAATAAGATACCCTATAAAGATATCTCTTAAAAAGATTGCAGGTATAGACCAAAATCTGATATCTAAATAAACTGTGGCATTGTCGTTAATAGCTCCTGGCTCTCCTAAAATCGATAGAGAATACCATATCAACGCATCTTTAAAAAAAAGTAGCAAAAAAGAGATGAGTGCTGAAATTATAATAATTTGATGGATAGTGGTTATTTTTTTATTATTTCCCAAGTTATCAAACTGGGAAATATATCCAGTAGTTGTTGATTTTATGAAGCCAAAACTAAATAATATATAGCTCATAATAATTGCGCCTAATCCTGCTGATGCAAGATATAAAGGACTATTTAGATGCCCCAAAACAGCATTATCTACTAAACCCACAAGAGGTACTGAGAGATTTGAAAAGACTAAGGGTAGTGCTATTTTTAGAATTTGCCTATCAATAGAATAAGCAAGCATATTTTTATGAGATTTCAATCATATCAAAGTCAGATTTTGTGGCGCCACAATCAGGACACATCCAAGTGTCAGGGACATCTTCCCATTTAGTGCCTGGTTCTACACCATCTTCGGGCCATCCTTTTGACTCGTCATATATAAGTCCACAAATTAAACAAAGATACTTCTTCATAAGTTCGTAAAGATTAACTTCTTAGTTATAATTAATCAACACAAAGATAGTATGAAAAAAAATAAACTAACAGGCATATATCCAATATCACCAAATTATATTTATTCTGATGATGATTATCTTGAAAAATGTTTTGTTGCAATATCTAGTGGTATAAATATTTTTCAATTCAGGACACCACATATTTCTACTAGAAAGAAACGTTACCTACTTACAGAGCTATATAATTACTGCAATAATTCTGAAGTACAATTAATAATTAATAATGATTATCATTTATTGAGATATTATGATGGTGTGGGCTTACATATTGGGAGAGCAGATCTTTCGCTAACAAAAATTAAAAATCTAATTGGGGATGAGACTATTGTTGGCTTTTCATGTGGCTCAGAGATTCATGACACCAATAAGTTAAAAGATTATGGAATATCTTATGCTTCTCTTGGAGCTGCTTATTCAAGTAAAACTAAATGCACAACAGATAGCCTTGAAAGAAATATAATAAAATATTATTCAGATGATAGGGTAATCCCTTTTTGCATAATTGGTGGAATAGATAGTAGAAATATAGAATCTATAATTAGTTATAAACCAGATATGATAGCTATAAGTGATGGTATATTTAGAGAAGATGTGAATAATATAAAAAAAACAATAACTACATATCAAGGATATTTTAATGCTAAGGAATAAGTCAAAAGCACTCTTCAATATAACAAAAAAAATGATTCCTGGAGGAGTAAACTCTCCAGTTAGATCATTTTCAGCTGTTTCATCAACACCGTTTATAGTTAAAAAAGCAAAAGGATCATCGATAACAGATATTGATAATAATAACTATATTGATTTCATAGGATCATGGGGGGCAATGATTCTAGGGCATAGTGATAACAGAATTATTAAGAAATTAAATAGTATTTCAAAAAATGGTTTAACGTATGGTGCGCCTCATGAGGCTGAAACAAGAATTGCTGAATTTATAATCAAAAATATTCCTGCAGTCGAAAAAATAAGAATGGTAAATTCTGGAACAGAAGCGACAATGAGTGCAGCAAGATTGGCAAGAGGTTATACAAATAAAGATATTATTATTAAATTCAATGGTTGCTACCATGGTCACGGTGATGCATTTCTAGTAGAGGCTGGATCAGGGGCAGCTACTTATGGAAAGCCCAGTTCAAGCGGAGTAACAAAAGGCTCATCAAAGGATACGATATCGATACCTTATAATGATAAGGAGTTATTAAAAAAAACATTTAATAGATATAAAGATAAAATTGCATGTGTGATTATTGAGCCAATTGCTGGGAATATGAACTTTGTAAAATCAAATAAGGATTTCCTGAAATTAGCTAGACAGCTGTGTACAAAAAATAAATCTCTTTTAATATTTGATGAGGTTATGACAGGCTTTAGAGTGCATTTCAAAGGTGCACAACATTTATATGGCATCAAACCAGATCTAACAACCTTTGGTAAAGTTATAGGAGGTGGTTTGCCGGTCGGTGCATTTGGTGGCAAATCAAAGATAATGGATATGCTTGCCCCTGATGGCCCTATCTACCAAGCAGGAACTCTTTCTGGTAATCCATTAGCTATGCATTGTGGACTAGAAACACTTAAAATCATATCAAATAAGTCTTTCTTTAAGAAATTAAATACAAAAACAAAATCATTTGTTAATGGCTTAAACGAGATCGCAAAAAAGAATAATTACCCTTTTCATGCAGATTCAGAGGGAGGAATGTTTGGTTTATATTTCACAAACAATAAACCCAAAAACATCGAAGACATTAAAAATTCTAATATAAAACATTTCAATAAATTTTTTAATTATATGTTGAGTAATGGTGTTTTTTTTGCACCTTCTGCTTACGAAGCGGGATTTATATCTGAAGCTCACACTCAAAAGGATTTTAGTGAAGTATATAAATTATTTACTAAATTTATTAAATCTATTACTTGATTATAGTAATTTGAACGTCTGCTACATTAGTACCAGTAGCACCAACTTGTACCAAGGATTTGGTCTTCTCAAAAAAAGAATAAGAATCATTGTTAGATAAATATAAATCAATATCAAGATCACCTTTGTGATAATGATTAATAGTTTCGTTATCCACTATAGCGCCAGCAGCATCAGTCGGACCATCAATGCCATCTGTGCCTACAGAGTATAAACAAATATCTTTTTTACATTCGCTATTGATATATTTTTTAAGAAAAGAAAGTGCAAATTCCTGATTCCTACCCCCTTTTCCAGTACCAGTGAGATTTACAAGAGTTTCCCCTCCAGAAATTAAAATAGTATTTTGGTTATCTATACTATCAACGTATTCGTATAACTTTATAGCATCATCCACTGCTAAACCCTCATAAGGCTTATCTACTTTTATTACATTAAAGTTTTTATTTTTAGCTAGTATATATAATGTTTCTTTGAAAACATTATTGCTACTTATAATCTCAGTTATATTATTACTAAAATCTTTTGGTGTCTCATAAGAAGAATTATCTTTGCCTTTTTTGAGATGTTCCCTTACTGATAGAGGTACTTTATCAAAGATATTATATTTATTAAGGACATTGATGGCATCAGCAAATGTAGATGAATCAGCAACCGTAGGACCACTCGCTATAGAGCTTACATCATCATTTATAACATCTGAAATAATCAAAGAAATTGTTTTGCTTGGCAATGCGGCTGAGTTTAGTCTACCTCCCTTAATATTAGAGACATGTTTTCTAACTGTATTAATTTCATTTATATTGCATCCAGATGCCAATAATAAATTTGTGAGTTCAATTTTATCTTCTAATTGAATCCCGTCAGCAGGCAGAGATAATAAAGATGATCCACCACCACTAATTAAAAAAACTACTAAATCATTAGCATTTGAATTGCTTACATACTCTAGAATTTCTTTTGAAGCTGCAACACTCTTGTCATCAGGTGTGGGGTGGGATGAAATAATGTGCTTAAAATTATAATTTGAATTATTTACTTGAGGATTGCTAACTACAATAGGTTGTTTATAGATTTTTGATTGATGTTTTTTGTTTAGATAATTTAATAATCCATCCATCATCATTACAGAAGCTTTACCTATAGCAACAGGAAAAATTCTTGATGCATTAGAAAAATGTGGTTCATAAGTTTCTGAAGATTTACGAACAATATTCGATGGACTTTGGAGAGCTATAGCCTCTTCAAATAATGAATGCGCAATAGCTCTCAATGTCATCTAAATAGATTAAACAACTTTATTTGGCAGATCCTTTCCATCAAAATAAGCAAGTGCATTATTGATAGCAGTATCTCCCATTGCAATCCTTGTTTCTATAGTAGCACTTCCAAGATGAGGAAATGAAACTACATTTTCAAGTGTTTTTAGCTCAGTTGGTATATTTGGTTCGGTTTCAAAGACATCAAGTCCTGCTCCGGCTATTTCTTTATTCACGAGAGCATCTACTAATGCTTTTTCATCAATAATATCACCTCTAGCAGTATTAATAACAAACGCACTAGGTTTCATGAGCTCAAACCTTTCTTTGTTCATTAAATGATATGTTTCTTTTGTGGCAGGACAATTAACAGAAACAAAATCAGATTCTCTACATATGTCTTCGATCGTATCGAGTTTAGTTGCTTCAAATTTATTAACAATATCAGAAGGAATATCGTATGGATCCCAATAAAGAATATCCATATTAAATCCAAATTTAGCCCTTTGAGCAACTGCTTGTCCAATCCTTCCAAAACCAATAACACCTAATTTTTTACCTGTAACTTTTGTCCCAAGTAAATGTGTCGGTCTCCATCCTGTCCAGTTTTCTGCTCTAAGCTCTCTTTCGCCTTCACCAACTCTTCTTGCAACCATTAACAGTAATGACATTGCAATATCTGCTGTACAGTCTGTTAGCACAGATGGTGTGTTAGACACTGTTATGCCAAGTTCTCTAGCAGCTTCGATATCAATATGATTAAAACCAACACCAAAGTTAGCAATCATATTAGCTGTTCTTCCCTCGACACTCAGAACTTCACGTGTAACTTTATCGGTTACTGTAGGCATAAAAACATCACAATTCTTAAGCGCGTCCTTTAGTTGATCTGCTGTGAAAGGTGTATCAGACTCATTAAAAGTCACATCAAAATGTTCTCTCAGTCTCTCTTCATTAGCCTCAGGCCAACGTCTTGTCACTATAGCTTTAGGTTTACTCATCTCATATCTCCTAGTTTGATGACCAATACATAGATGCAGCGGCTGCACCACTACCAGGCTCAACTTTTATACCATTATCAAGCATTGCCATCTCAGCACCAGATATCGCACCAAATAACATGCATTCATTTAAATCACCTAGGTGACCAATTCTGAATACTTTACCTGCCACTTTAGATAAACCAGCTCCCAGAGCTAAATTATATTTATTAAATGCAGTACTAATTACTTTCGCACCATCAATACCCTCTGGAACCATAATTGCAGATACTGTGTCTGAGTACCATTTTTCTTCTTTAGCACACAGTTTGAGACCCCAACCTTCTGTTATGGCCTTTCTAGTACCTTCAGCTAAACGATGATGTCTTTTCCATACATTCTCTAGCCCTTCTTCAAATATCATATCTATCGCTACTCGAAAACCTCTTAGTAAATTAACAGGTGGGGTATATGGAAGATATCCACCATCAAGTTTCTCAATCATATCAGCTACATCGAAATAGCATGTTGGGTAAGTTGAGTCTTTCATAGCAGCAATAGCTTTTTGACTAACACCTAAGATACCAAGTCCAGCTGGCATCATAAATCCTTTTTGGGATCCACTTACTATGCAGTCTACTCCCCATTTATCCATTTCAAATTCATAACTTGCGACAGAACTTACTCCATCTACAAATAGAAGTGCTGGATGGTTCAAGTCATCTAAAATTTTTCTTATCGCTTGGACGTCACTTCGTACACCTGTAGCTGTTTCATTTTGACAAACAAGCACAGCTTTTATTTCATGGTTCTTATCCTCTGATAGCTGTTTATGATAACTATCAGGGTTAGCTCCTGTACCCCATTCCTCTTCCATTGTAATTGGTTCAAATTGTAATCTTCTGCACATATCTAGCCACAACATGCTGAATTGCCCGAAGCTAGCTCCTAATACTTTATCCCCTATATTCAGAGTGCTCTGCAAAGCTGCTTCCCAGCAACCTGTACCAGATGATGGAAAGAACACTACTTTCCCTGTTTCAGTTCTTAAAAGTTTCTTCAAATCTTGTGTAATAGGTTGGATAAGATCTGGTATTGTTGGGTTTCTATGATCTTCCATTGGGCAATGAATTGCTTGTTGGACTGCAGATGGCACATTTGATGGGCCGGGTACGAATAAAAAGTGATATCCTGACATATGATTTTTCCTAAATAACTGTTAATTGATTGGGGTTACCCTAAATAATTCGATTTATTATGCCACATTTAGTTAAATTTTAAACTAGAATGTATCCACTTGGACTTATTATCTATGGAACATATATACATATACATACTTATTGGCTTCTTAGGTGGTATCACTGCTGGAATGCTTGGCTTGGGAGGCGGTATTATATTTGTTCCTGGCTTGATGATTATTCATAAATACTATGGACTATTTAGTGGTTATGAACTACAAGTTGCAGTATATACTTCGTTGATAAGTATAATTTTCGCAGGTTCAACAAGCTCTATACTCCATTATAAAAATAGACTGATAGATATAAGTATTATAAAGAAGTACTCCATATACGTCATTTTAGGTTCTTTTTTTGGTATTTATATACTTGAACATGTTTCATCGGAATTATTGGAGCTTGTCTATAGTGTAATACTCATTATTCTTGCTCTACTTCTTATAAGTGATGCGAAGATAATTAGAAATAATATTAATTATCTTAACAAAGCTGGTAATCTATATTTTTTTGCTAATGGATCAATTAGTTCGCTGATGGGTATTGGGGGTGGTACTTTATCAGTTCCATATTTATCATTTTTGATTGCTGATATTAAAAGGTCAATAGCATCTGCTTCCGCTATTGGTTTAATTATTGCCGTATCATCTTTATTATACATGTTTGTTTTAAATCCATCCATATATAGTGAAAAAATTAATCATATTTCTTTATTCATACTCATACCTTCAGGGATTTTAGGTTCTTATACTGGCGTTTATCTTTTGAGAATCTTAAATCCCGATAAAGTAAAAAATATTTTTTCTACTTTATTATTAGTGGTCGCAGTGTATTTACTATTTGATTAAATTATCAAATCCAGTTGCATTTCTAATAATAGTTGGTTTAAGAAATATAGATCTATCAAAAATATTTAAGAGTATTCTTCTAAAGAAATCTGGAAGTAAATTAAATGAATGAAATTTGATTATTGTATTAAGTATGTGATGTAGGTTAGAGTTTCTAAAAATACGCTTAATTACATATTCACGACTAATTACATTAAATTCTAAATTTTTAGATATCAGTCTAGAAAGTACATGAATATCTTCTATACCCATATTTAAACCAAGACCTGCAAGAGGATGAAATTTATGTGCAGACTCTCCTACAAGGATATTGTTTTGATAGCAATAACAATCCGAGTGCCTTGATGACAATGGAAAGGATTGGCCTATAGAAAGCTCTTGTATTTCACCCAATATCAACTGTGCTCTTTTGTGTATAAGCTTCAAATATTCATCGGGATTAGTCGATGATAATTGATCAAATAACTTATCTGGAATAGTCCAAATTAAGTTATAGGTTTTATTACTAGTTGGCAGGAAACCCAAGATCTCATCTTTATAAAAAATTTGACGCGGAATATTTTTATTATCTTTGCTATGAGTAATGTTGATGTTAATCGCTGTTTGATTATAACTCTCGGACACAAAGTGTTTTGACTTAATTTCTGAATCAACATCAGAATAGTCTGAAATAATATTAATATCGCTTGAGGTACTATGCATACGTTGATCTTTAATATAATTTATGCTTTTACTCTCTAGTAATGTCTCGGTAACTGCTTTTGATAATTCATCTTCACTTACTATATATCCGAGATAGTCAATATCAATATCATTGTCATTAAAAGAAATTGTATGATGTTCATTTAGATAAATCTCAATCTTTTTATAAGGTGTTATTTTAAGGGGAGATAATTTACCCCATACATTTATATTTTCAAGAAAAAACTTACTAAAATAATTAAGTGAATAGTATCTACTATGGGTTTTAAGCTCATTGTTTTGCATATTAATATTACAATCTGAGTATTTATTTAGGCTGATAGCAGTAATATTAGATAGAAGGCTATTACTTAGTATATTTATTATCATTTTATATTTTTAAATATTTAGTATTCTTTTTATAAATCTTTTTTTAATTCTTGAGGAGTTATTAATAAAGCCTCCTAAAAATGTTGAAGAGACATTTCCAAGAAATGAATCTCTCATTAATAACGATGACGTAATATCAATGCCTAAGAATAAGCTATGCCTTTTCTTTATAATTTCAGTCTTCACATGATTATTGAATTCATCTCCTGAAAGTAGTTCAGTTTTTACAGAGTCAATTTTTTTTATACAATCAACTGAAAAATTGAAACCCTGCGCTCCAAAAGGATGAATAAGTTGAGAAGAGTTACCTAAAAAAATTATATTTTTAATATACCACTTATCTAGCCTTGACGTATCAAGCGGGTGACTGTAGATGAGTTTAGTGTTATGTAAATCTTTAACATATGGCAATAAGTCTTTTTGAAGAAGTGACTCGTTAAAATTAGTAGATTCGAAATTATAACTATTAATATATTTATTATTAATTGTAGCTACAATGGATTTTACTTTTTTATGTCCTGGCAAAACAGCAAATACTCCTTTTTTAGAAAATATTTGCACTGCTGAATTTTCACTCGTATCATAATTACAGTTAAGAACAAATGATGTTTGATTGTATGATATCTTCTTGGCATGAATATTAAATTGTTCAATAAATTTAGAATTTGCACCATCAGTAATAAATAGTTGTTTATATTTAATTGACGATTTGTCGTTCAAAATAATCTTAGAATTATTGCTATCTAGTTCAACATCTATATTATCAATAATTTCTATATTTTTATTATTTATACATAAAGCTCTCAGATGCGATAACAGTGCGGCTTTATCAACAACTTGGCCCAATTCAGGAATTTCTAATTCGTCTGAAGAGATTTTAATCGTATTAAAACTATTGAAGAGTTTAATGTCTAGATTATATATTGGTGTATTTTTTAGATTTTCAGGATTCCAAATTTTTTTTGTTTTAAGATAGTCGACTGTATTAGCTGTCAGAGATAAAGGTGAGAAATTTTCTGAAAGAATTTTATTGAATTTTTTCTTTTCAATTAAAACAACTTTATTATCTTTATCAGCCATTGATAGACCAATCAGACAGCCAACAAGACCACCTCCAATGATTGCGGTATCTTTACTTGCCGCCATGAGCCATTAAAGATTCTATATCTTTTATTGATTTTGGGACATTTCTTGATAAGACAACAGGTTCACCGTTTGTTATTAAAACATCATCTTCAATTCTAACTGCTATGTTATGGTAATTTTTATTAATACTTTGGTTGTTAGATATATAAATCCCAGGCTCTACAGTAAAAACCATGCCCGCTTTGAACCTTACAGGTTGATTATTCAATATATAGGGACATGGGTCATGGACATCAAGACCAAGCCAGTGGCCTGTATTGTGCATATAAAATTTTTTATATTTTTGATTTTTTATATTATTTTCTATTGTACCTGTTAGTAACTTTGCTTCTAAAAGACCCTTAACGATAACCCTTACAGCTATATCATGAATATTTAGAAGTGTCTTACCTACTCTGCACGATTTAATAGCAGTCTCTTGAGCCTTCAATACGATATTGTAAATTGTCTTCTGATAGTCATTAAATTTTCCTGATATAGGTATGGTTCTTGTTATATCAGATGCATAATTATTGTATTCAGCTGCAGCATCGACAAGGAGTAAATTATTATTTTTAAGTAATGAATTATTTTTTGTGTAGTGTAATACAGTGCCATTTTTTCCTGCTGCAACTATAGCAGGATATGCTTGCTCACACCTATTGTTCATACAAAATCTAATGAAATCAGATTCAATTTCATACTCTTTCAAACCGGCTTTACATGTTTTCATAAGATTAATATGTGCTTGGGTTGATATTAAAGCAGCTTTGCTAATCTCTTGAATCTCATGTTTAGATTTAATGAGTCTAAGTTTGAATATTAAGTTTGATAAATTAAACCTTGAGGATAGATAATTGGTATTTACAAAATATCTATTGCTTGATGTCTGATGAATACTTGAAAGCAGTTCCTCTAAACGCTCCTTGTCTTTAAATTCAAAATATAAATTATTTATGCAGTTAATGTTAAGCTTATCCAGCTGATCGAAATATATTACTTTATCTAGTTTATATTTAGATTTATAAGAAGTTTTTGAAGGTATTTGCCCAGTCCATATGCGATCCTTATCATTAGGGCGGTTACAAATTAACACTGAGCAACACTTATTATTTTCTTTGATTAGTATTAGGACGATCGATTGGTCGTTTATTCCGGTGAGATAAAAAAAGTTGCTAGACTGTCTAAATTTAAAGGTAACATCATTATTCCTGTATTTATCATTCTCTGAAAAAATCACTGATATTGAGTTATCACTTAATTGAGTAAACAGTTTTTTTCTTCTTTTAACAAATTCATTAATCATTTGTACGCCTTTCATATAAGTATAATGTTGATTTTACAATGAAACTATTTATTTCATCTAAACTCTCTTGAGAAGAGCTTTTAGATCCATCAAATTTATATTTCTGGTTCACCTGGCTTATCTCGTCAAAAATATCAAGTATCTCTTGTACATCGGGATTATCAGATAAAGAAGATTCACCTTGATAACCAATTAAGAAATAGTATGTCCATTCAGATAGAGAATTAGCGGCACTCTCCAACTCGCTGCCTTTTTCTGAATCATCATTCATAAAAGAGTAAACTGAGAGTGTTTGATTTATTAGCTCCTGTCTTATTGTATTTGACAATTCATCAATTAATTTATTTGTATTGATATTTGAAGACAAGTCTAAAAATTTGATTATTTTTTCTTTTCTTGATTCTTTACTATGAGAAGATACTAATAGACCTATAAAAAATCCATGTACTTCAAATTGTGTAAATGGACAATCATCAGTATCAATAATGTGATTTATAGCTTCTAACGTAGATTTATTCATAGAAAAGTAATGTAAATTAATAATTTTATTGATTAATGTAATCACTAAAACTATATTATACAGTATGTCAGATATATTAGATAAACTGAACTCCTTAAAGGAAAATGTAATCAAACTTAATGAAAAAATAGATTCCACAAATCTCGAAAACAAACTTTTGAAAAACCAACAAAGCCAGTTAGTTTCAGAAAAATCAGAACTAATAAAGAAAAATGAAACTGCAAAATCTCATCTTAGGGCTCTACTTGAAAGAATTGATAACATAAAAGATTATGGAAAAGACTAAAGTAGATATAAATATTCTCGGCCAGGATATCTCAGTCATGTGTACTGAGGAAGAAAAGAGTATATTACTCAGGTCTAGAGATAGAATTATAGATGAAGCAGAAAAGGTGAAATCTCAAACAAAGAATGTTGGGCATGATTATTTTTTAATATTAGTGTTGCTTAATATAGCTGGTTCAGAAATAAAAAATAAAATTAAACTGGATGAGTTGGAAACTGTAGAAAGTGAACTAGAGAATATAAATCAAAAAATAATTGAATCTATAAAATGAATTACTGGTTGATGAAAAACGAACCACAAGATTATAGCATAGACGATCTTGCTAAAGATAAAACTGAACCTTGGGATGGTATAAGGAACTATCAGGTAAGAAATATGATTAGAGACGAAATGCGTCTTGGCGACAATGCTTTTTTTTATCATTCAAACTGCGATATTCCTGGTATTTATGGACAGATGACAATATGTAAAGAGGCGTATGTAGACCATACTGCATTTGATAAAAAAGCAAAATATTACGATCCAAAAAGTAAAAAAGATGCTCCAAGGTGGTTGATGGTAGATGTTAAGTTCAAAAAAAAGTTTAATAAGGTTGTAAGTTTAAAAGAGTTAAAATCCTTCAAAGAGTTATCTCAAATGAGAGTTGTTCAACGCGGTAACAGGTTATCAATTACAAAACTAGAAAAAAAGGAATGGGATTTTATAATTAAATTAACAAAATAAAATATTTTTATTTTAATAAATTAATAATAAACACTTGTTTTTGTATTTTTTTTTACTAAACTAAAAATTAACCACCAATACCGCGGAGGAATGTATGGTTAAAAAGAAAGCGAAAGCAAAAACAAAAACTAAAGTAGCTAAGAAAAAAGTTGCTAAGAAAAAAGTCACAACAACACGTAAAAAAGTTGCTAAGCGTAAAGTAGCTAAGAAAAAAGTTGCTAAGAAAAAAGTAGCTAAAAAGAAAACTGCTAAGCGTAAAGTAGCTAAGAAAAAAACTGCAAAACGTAAGACTAAACGTTAATTTGTAGATAGATATGGAAAAGGCCCTGAAAAGGGCCTTTTTTATTTCAAAAACTGTCGATAAGCGATATTGCACGTCTCATTATGGAATTCATATTTAAGAGTGTTAAAATGCCTCTCTAGGCTGCCTAATTCACTCTCCTTAACTTGTAATCCTATTAATACTCGTCCAAAGTCTGCACCATGGTTTCTATAGTGAAATAAACTAATATTCCATGTAGATCCGATAGCATTTAAAAAGTTCAAAAGCTCTCCTGGTTTTTCTGGAAACATAAATCTATAAATACGTTCGTCTTTAGTATCATTGCTTGTTCCGCCCACCATGTATCTTATATGTGTTTTTGCCATTTCATTGTCTGTTAAGTCATGACATTTATACTTAGCTTGTTTCAATCTTAATATAATGTCTTTTCTTTCTTGTTCCCCTTTTGTGGTTTTTATTCCAACAAATACCTGTGCATTATTATCACTTGCATATCGATAATTAAATTCAGTAATAGAACGCTTACCAATGATTGAACAGAACCTCTTGAAGCTGCCCGGCTTTTCATCAATAGTAACGCCTAATATAATTTCACTACTTTCACCGATATCAGCTCTCTCAGCAACATGTCTTAACCGATCAAAATTCATGTTAGCTCCACATAATATCGTTGCTATCTTTTTTCCTTGAATATTATGATTCATTAAAAACTTTTTCACACCTGCAAGAGACAGCGCTCCTGCTGGCTCAGCTATCACTCGTGTTTCGTCATAGAGGTCTTTGATGGCAGAACAGATTTCATCAGTACTTACAGTAAGACTATAGTCAACTATATCTTTCGTAAGTTTAAATGTTTTGGATCCAATTTTTTTAACAGCCACACCATCAGCAAATATACCAACATGATTCAAAGAAGTTGGCTTACCTTTTTTATAAGCTAAATTAAAGCATGCAGAATCTGAAGCCTCAACAGCAATTATTTTAATTTTAGGATTTACTTCTTTTAGATAAACACTAATACCTGCTAAAAGACCCCCGCCGCCAACAGGTATAAAAACATAATCTGGATGTTCCTTTAATTGATCTAGTAGTTCTATACCAATCGTACCTTGCCCGGCTATAACATCTATATCATCATAAGGATGAACAAAGTTGTAATTGTTTTTCTGAGAATATTTTGTTGCATATTGATATGCTTCATCATAGGTATCCCCAAAAAGTATGACTTTAGCCCCAAGTTTTTTCACAGCATTGACTTTAATAGACGGTGTAGTAGATGGCATTACTATAGATGAGTTTATTTTAAGTTTTTTGCATGTCATAGCTACGCCTTGAGCATGATTACCGGCTGATGCAGCAACAATATGTTCAGGCTTAGATATTTTAGATATCTTATTATATGCACCTCTTAACTTAAATGAGAAAACAGGCTGTAAGTCCTCTCTTTTGATAAATATTTCATTTTTTAACTTTGCTGATAATTTTGGTGCAAATTGCGTTGGACTTTTGATAGCAAGATCATAAACTGCGGTTGCATTAAGTATTTTTTTATAACAATTCTTCCTGTAGTTATCTTTCATATACATGTGTCTTATAGTGTATACTATAAAAATAATATTTTTTCAAAATGGATCAAATTACTAAGAAACATAAAGTAGCAGAATCTGTTCTAGACTTAATTGATAATGATGAAATTCTTGGGATAGGGTCTGGGTCAACAGTAAACATACTTATTGAATATTTACCCAAAGTAAAAAATAAAATTAGTAGAGTTGTCTCCAGTTCATTAAAATCAACCGAACTATTAAAAGCTAATGGTTTTGAAGTTGTTGACCTTAAAAGTGTTGGAAAGTTATCCAAATATGTTGATGGAGCTGATGAAATTAATAAATATTTACAAATGATTAAAGGTGGAGGTGGTGCACTAACTAGAGAAAAAATTCTAGCTCACAATTCAAATAGATTTATATGTATAGTAGATGACTCAAAAAAAGTTAGTGTATTAGGGACTTTCCCTTTACCTATTGAAGTAATTCCAATAGCACAAAGTGCCGTAGCATTAGAGGTAATAAAAATGGGTGGTAGACCAGTTTTGAGAGAAAATTTTACTACTGATAATGGGAATATTATTTTAGATGTTCATAATTTTATGATTTCAGAACCCATAAAGTTAGAAAAAAAAATCAATAACATTCCTGGTGTTGTTACTAATGGAATATTTGCACTAAACCACGCAGATATGCTACTAAGTGCTAGTGATGACGGGGTGAATTTATCTGAACCTATCGTTTAGAGAATTGAGTAGCTTTTCTAGCTTTTCTCAATCCAACTTTTTTTCGTTCTACTTTACGATCATCTCTTGTTACAAACCCTTCTCTTTTAAGAGTAGGTAGTAAATCATTTTGATATTTTACGAGTGCTCTTGTAAGGCCATGAACAATAGCTCCCACTTGCCCACTTTTACCGCCGCCATTCACAGATATTGTGAGATTAACTTTATCATGCATTTGAGTCTTAGTTAATGGCGCTAAAAGATTTGCTGTCAAAGTTGCAGATTTAGTGAACTCATCAACATCTTGTGAGTTAATTTTGATTTCACCTGTACCGCTGTAAAGATATACTCTAGCACTTGATGTTTTTCTTCTTCCTGTTCCATATGTTTTATGCATACCTTTTATACCTCTAAAGTCACTGGTTTTTGAGCATTATGACCATGGTTTTCATTATCATAGATTTTAAGTTTCTTAATCATTGTTCTACCCAAGGTGTTTTTTGGAAGCATTCCTTTCACCGCATTTTTAATTACAAAATCTGGTTTCTTGTCTAACATTTTACCTAGTGGTGTTTCCTTCATATTACCAATATAACCAGTATGCTTATAATACATTTTATCAGAGAGCTTATTACCAGTAACTCTGATCTTTTTTGCATTGATTACGATTATGTAATCGCCTTCATCAGTGTGCGGTTGATATTGAGGCTTATGTTTACCTTTGAGCATGTGAGCTACTTTTGATGCTAATCTCCCAAGAACGACATCTGTCGCATCAATTACATACCAATTTTTATTGCTATCATTTATACTCACGGATAGTGATTTTACTCATTTAACGAAATCTATACAAGTAATTATTTAAGAATATATTTAATGGAGTGCATATATGCCTAATTTAGACAATATACTAAAAGAAATTGATTATGCGATTAATGTAATTTTTGAATCAAAATATTCAAATAAAGAGGATAACCAGTTAGATGATAGAGATAAGACAAAGTCACAAATGGTGATGAGGGTGAATCATATGGGTGAGGTTTGTGCTCAGGCTTTGTATAGAGGTCAAGCTTTGACAACTAAGGATACTTCAATAACTAAAATAATCAAAAATATGTGCATTGAAGAAAAAAATCATTTGAACATGTTAAGTGAAAGATTGTCTGAACTATCAGGCAGAACAAGCAGATTAAACTCTTTGTGGTATCTATCATCCTTTATGCTTGGGGCTTACGTAGGTACATTAGATAAAAATAAATCCTATGGTTTTATTTATGAAACAGAAACTCAAGTTGAAGATCACTTGGATGAGTATTCACAAAAACTTCCTGCTACTGATGTAAAGAGTAAAAAAATTCTTGAACAGATTAAAATAGATGAGACAAAACATAAAAATACTGCTAAAGATCAAGGGTCGATTGAATTGAGTAAATCTACTAAAAATCTTATGTCTGTGACTTCAAAGATAATAAAAAAAATAAGTTACTATATCTAAACTAAGTAATCATAAAGATAGTCATTCAATTCTGGGATTTTTATTTTTTCTTCTTTCTTTATCAATTTATAATGCTTAAATGATTCAAAAGAATCATTAGCTATCATATTAAATTCTATGTGGTGCTTTTGAAGAAATAAACTTAGAATCTGTTTATCAGCTTCTATCTTCTCTAAATTTATTCCTCTATGAAAAAAATCTAATGTTATTGCGTCATAATTATTAAAGAGAGAGTTTTCTATTAAATCATTTAAAACCGCATAAACACATTTTCTACTGCATGAAGATACATGAAGTTCTAGTCTTAAAATAATAAGATTGTTAATGGAATTTTCAAAATATGAATGAAAGCTGATGTGGCTTTCGTTTAAATGAGCAATGCTGGATGATCCGAAAATAACATTATCAGACTCTATTATGGAACTCAAGCTTGTTCCGGAAGGTTCAAAAGAGTGTTGTGATGTATGCAGGATTTTTGTATTTAATATTTCTGAAATACTCTTTGTAGTGGACATGAGTTTATTAGCAGAATATTTTTGTTCTATTTCTCTATTTTTTTGTAATCTATTCTTGTTATTGCACGAATAGCCATAATAAGAGTTTATAATGAGCGATTGGCTTGTATTTGTTATATTAGGATTCATTGCTTAGCGTAGGATGCCATAATATTTGCAAAATATTACCATCTGGGTCTTCTACATAAAAGCTAATAGAATCATCTCTATGTGTTTTTTTCTCTTTATGAATTTTTACATTATTATCCTTCATATGTTTCAAATAAACATCAATATCATTTTTATTTTTTACAAATATCCCAAAATGGTCTAATCGAGAATCATTTGTGTCACCAGATACATTGCTATCATAATGCAGCGCTAGATTATCAGTTCCATTTGTTAGATAAGCATTATTATCGTCTGGTCTCCAATCAATTTTCATGCCAAGTACTTGTGTATAAAAATTAAAACATTTTTCGAAGTTTTTAACTTTTAGAGCTAGATGTCGCATACCTAAGTTATTTTCCATTTATTAGCACCTCTAATTCATCTATTATATTTTTAGATTTTACCAAATGTTCACCGATTAAAAATGTGAATATCCCCTCATTATTAAGATTCATAATGTCATCTCTGCTGTGAATGCCACTCTCACTTATGAGAACAACGTTGTCTTCATTTACGATTTTAGACAAATTTTTGCTTGTATTTATATCCACATCAAAAGTTTTTAGATTTCTATTATTAATACCAATTAGTTGTGCTTTATGCATTAAAGCAAATTCAAGCTCATCTTTATCATGAACTTCTGTAAGAACATCTAAGTCAAGTTGATGAGCTAAGTCCGATAGCTGAAGATACATATCAGATGATAAAGCTGAAACAATTAATAAAATACAATCTGCTCCCAACATCCTGCTTTCATAGATCTGTATAGGGTCCAATATAAAATCTTTTCTAAGTATTGGTAAATTGACTGAGCTCTTTGCTTCCAATAAATCATCATTTGAACCATTAAAGTAGTTTTTTTCTGTTAATACTGATATGCAAGAAGCGCCACCCTCTTGATACTTTTTAACAATTTTAGCAACATCTAAATTATCATCTAATATTCCTTTGCTTGGTGACTTTCTCTTTACTTCAGCAATTATAGAGTTTTTTTTATTATTTTGATTATTAAGTAAGTTTTTATAAAAGTTACTTTTTCTCTGATCAAATTTTAAATTTGAAATATCAAGCTCAGTTTTTAGTTTTTCAACTTCATTGAGTTTATTTTTAACTATTTCACTTAGCATTTTTTGATACCTGATTGGTGAAATCAATATATTGATTAAATTTGTCCCTGACTAGATAACTATCTAAAGAGTCTTTACATTGTGATATAGCATCTTTCAAATCTATTTCTTTGTATAGCATGACAAGAAGTGCTGCATTAAGAACTGATATTTTTCTCGCATCTGAATCTAAATTATTTATAACAGAATAAATAATATCTAGACTACTTCTTTCAGTGTTAGTTTTGATATTTTCTAAATCTTCTCCTACTAACTCATATTTTATTGGATCAATTGTAAAGCTAGTTATATTATTATTTTTAATCTCTAGGACATCTGTTACATCATAAATACTAGCTTCATCCATTCCATCTCTAGAATTTAAAATTAATGCACTTTTTGTTCCTAACTCTAATAACGCGTTCGCAATCAAGTTCATTGCTTCTTTATTATAAGTACCAATCAATTGAATTTTTGCATTTGCTGGATTAGTAATAGGTCCCAGCATATTAAATATTGTCTTTTCTGGAGCAAGGCTTTTTCTAGAATTAGCAACATTCTTCATCGCCATATGGTGAAGTGGAGCAAACATAAAACCGAAATTAACATGTCTAATGCATTTACTTACATGTTCTGGTTCTAAATTAATTTTAGCTCCTGCATCATGAAGTAGGTCAGCACTTCCCGATGAGCTTGTAATTGCTTTGTTTCCATGTTTTGCAACTTTAACATCACATGCAGCTGCAATAAATGATGCACAAGTTGATATATTGAACGTGCCTATTCCATCGCCTCCGGTTCCACAACTGTCAATAACTTTCTCATTAATTTCAACTTTGGTTGAAATTTTCCTCATAGCTGTAGCAAAACCAATCAATTCCGCTGAACAAATGTTTTTCTTATTTAAGAGAATAAGTATTTCCTTTATTTGATTATCATCTAGAGAGCCTTCAAACATTTTCTCAGAAACAAAATACGCTTCCTCAATAGATAGATCTATTCTATTGTTTAAGTTTGCCTGTATGTTCTCAAAGCTATACATTTAAAAAATTCTCCAGAAGCTTATGTCCAAATTCTGTTAAAATTGATTCAGGATGAAATTGTACTCCGAATAAATTATGTTTCTTATGTCTCAGTCCCATAATTTCAGTATCCGGATCACTATCATGTGTTCTTGCTGTTATTATAAGTGAATCAGGAAATGACTCTTCTTGAATCACCAGAGAATGGTATCTTGTCGCTGTAAACTGTTGAGGTATACCATTGAATAAATAATCTGCTTCATGAGTTATTTTTGATGTTTTTCCATGCATAATGCTTTTCGCTGTAACAATTTTCCCACCAAAAGCTTGGCCTATTGTTTGGTGACCTAAGCATACACCTAAGATAGGTTTTATTTTGTAATATTTTTTAACTACTTCGATAGATATACCTGCTTCATTTGGAGTACATGGTCCAGGTGATATCACAATTTTTTCTGGGTTAATTTTATCTATTTCATTTAAAGTTATTTTGTCATTTCTTTTTACTAAAACATTTGCACCTAATTCTCCTAAATATTGAACTATGTTGAATGTAAATGAATCATAATTATCTATCATTAAAATCATGTTTTTTCTCTAAGTTTTTCTAATGCTTTAATTATAGCTTTGCCTTTGTTAATAGTTTCATCCCACTCTAATTCAGGAATAGAATCATAAACTATTCCTGCCCCGCACTGAATATGTAGTTTATCAGATTTAATTACGCATGTTCGTATTGCTATAGCAGTGTCCATATTACCATTCCAGCCTAAGTATCCAATGGCTCCAGCATATATTCCTCTTTTTATACTCTCAAGCTCAAAGATAATCTGAAGTGCTCGAATTTTTGGAGCACCTGAAACAGTTCCTGCAGGGAAAGTTGCTCTCAGGACATCAAACATTGTTAGATTCGGATTAATTTTCCCTTCTACATTAGAAACCATATGCATGACATGAGAATATCGCTCAATAATCATCTTATCGGTAATTTTTATTGTTCCAGCTTTACATATTCTTCCTATATCATTTCTTCCTAAATCAATTAACATCAAATGCTCTGCGAGCTCTTTTTTATCATTCAATAAATCAATTTCATAATTATCATCTTGTTGAATATCATTCCCTCTTGGGCGTGTTCCAGCAATAGGTCTAACAGTGACATTATCATTTTCTAGTCTTGCGAGTATTTCTGGAGAAGATCCAACAACAGTATAATCCCCCATATTTAAATAATACATATAAGGTGATGGATTTATCTTTCTAAGTTCCTTGTAAAAATCAATTGGCTTTTCTTTAAAGTCTATACTCATTCTTTGTGAAAGGACGACCTGCATTACATCACCCTTATTAATATATTCTTTAATTTTCTTCACAGCAGAAATAAAGTCTTTTTTCTCAAAGTCATACTGTAAATTGATTTTATAATTCTTTGTATCTGAAGCCTTGTTGCATAACTTTTTATTTAACTTAGATGAGTACTCTTCTATTTTTTTGATGCTAGACTGATAATCCTCTTTTGTATTATTTGAAAAAACTACAATAAAGACTTTATTATTTACCTTATCAAATACGATAAAATCTTTACATATTATCAAAGATATATCTGGAGCATTAATATCATTTTCTTGTTTACGCTGCACAACACTATCTTCAAAATAGCATATTGATTCGAAAGAAAAATGTCCTACAAATCCGCCACAAAAAGATGGAAGATTATGAGGGATGAAAACTTTATATGATGAGAAATGTTTCTCTATCCATCCAAAAGGATTTGAATTCGTAATCTCTCTATCCAGCATAAAATTACTGTATTGCTTTATATTATTTCCAAAAACATTGAAATAGTCTCCGGATGAGCATCCTATTATTGTATATCGACTCCAATTTTTATCACCTTCAAGTGATTCAAAGAAAAATGATTTTCTCTCATCAAAATATTGACTATAAATATCAATTGCATTGTAATCATTAGAGCCTATTTCTTTAATGATAGGTATTAGAGTGAAGCCGTCTTTAACCTTTTTTAAAAAATCTGTAAATTCCATCTATCTTTATTAAGATTGTGAAATAAGTTCTCTCATTTGAGAAATAGTTTTTTTATAATCTTGTGAGTTGAATATTGCTGAACCAGATACAAATGTGTCCGCGCCACACTCAGCAACTTTTGCTATATTTTTTAGATTTATGCCTCCATCCACTTCTAATCGAATGTTAGGATTTACTGCGTCTATTAATTCTCTGACTTCAATAATTTTTTCATAAGTTGAATCTATAAATTTCTGACCTGCAAAACCTGGATTCACGGACATTAATAAAACCATATCAACTTGCTCAAGACAATACTCAAGTACTGATATACTCGTAGCTGGATTTAGAACAACTCCAGGCATACATCCCTGCTCTTTAATGAGCCTAATTGTTCTGTCCACATGTTTTGTTGCCTCAGGATGGAAAGTAATATAGTTTGCTCCTGCTTTTGCAAACTGAGGAATAATTTCATCTACAGGGGTTATCATCAAGTGAACATCTATAGTTGACTTTATCCCATATGCACGCAGAGCTTCACAAACTAATGGGCCAATGGTTAAATTAGGAACATAATGATTATCCATTACATCAAAGTGGATAAAATCAGCTCCTGCTTTAATAACGTCAGATACATCTTTTCCTAGATTTGCAAAATCTGCAGATAAGATTGATGGGGCTATAATATAATCTTTCATTTGTTAATGGTGGTTGAAGTCAGTATAAGTCATTCATTCCCTTAATTAAAATTATTTTTTTTATGATAAAATGTCATAAAAATTAATTAGGAACTTTTATTATAGGAGAAATCATGGAAATAAAGAGAAAGTTACTTATGCTTGTAGTATTTATTATAAGTATTCCAGTTAATGCTGCAGATCATACAGTAGAAATGTTAAGCTCATCAAATGGTCAAATGATGGTTTTTAAGCCTGCTGTTCTTAAAATTAATCCAGGAGATACCGTTACATGGAAAGCAACAAATCCTGGACACAACACATCATCTATTGAGCAAATGAGTGCTGATTCATCACTTAAATGGAATGGCAAGATTAATGAAGAGCTCAAAATTACTTTTACTAAGGAAGGTATATATGGTTATAAATGCACACCACACTATATTCTGGGCATGGTAGGTGTAATAGCAGTTGGCGAAAACTTAGACAATTTATCATCTGCGACTAAGTTTGCAACTTCTGAAGAAAAAAAGTTTGCAACAAATAAAAATAGGTTTTCAAAATATATGAATGAGCTTAAAAATTAATGGCTCAAATTGATAAATTCTTCCTGGAAAATAAGCCTTTGTTTTCTGGTAAAATTAGAGAAATATTTAACTATACTGAAAATAAGCTACTCATCAAAACGTCGGATAAAATATCTGCATTTGATTTTGTTTTCGAAGATGAGATTCCATCAAAGGGAAAGTTACTTACAAAAATAGCAAAGTTTTGGTTCGAAAAAACTGAACATATAATTAAAAATCACATCTTAGATGACTCAGCTCTTAGTAAGCTTTTTCCACAAACATCGGAGTCTTGTCTTCTAGTAAAAAAATGTACACCCATAAGGATAGAGGCAATTGTAAGAGGATACATATCTGGATCGGCCTACAATCAATATATCAAAAATGGCATGGTCTCTGATATTAAAATGCAAGGCGGCCTGAAGATTAATGATAGGCTAAAAACTCCAATATTTACACCATCAACAAAAGCAGAGGTTGGCGATAAAGATGAAAATATTAATTTTGGTCAAATGGTTCAGTTGGTAGGAGAAGATAAAGCTACATATATAAGAAATAAGAGTCTTGAGTTATATGAATATGCTCATGAATATGCACTCAGCAAAGGATTATGTCTCATAGATACCAAATTAGAATTTGGATATGATAATCATGGTGATATCATACTGATCGATGAAATATTTACACCTGATTGTTCAAGATATTGTTTGGCAGAGGATATTAATAATCAAAATATAGATTTCTTTGATAAACAGTTTTTTAGAAATTATTTGAAAGAAATTAAATGGAATCAAACTCAGATAAATATTCCAAAAGAAATAAAAAGTATTATTACTTCAAGGTATGAAAAGGTTTACCAAATGCTTAATGATGAATAAGTATATTTTTATTACAGGTACAAACACTGATGTAGGTAAAACCTATATTGGTACAAAGTTAATAAAAGTATTAAATAAGAAATATGGTTTCGTGGCATTTAAGCCTATTGAAACCGGGTGTAAAGAAATTAAAAAAACACTCATACCTGCTGATTCAGCTGTGTATTATAAAATCTTAAAAAATTATCAAACTCTAGATGAGCTTAATCCATATAGATTTTTACCTCCTGTATCTCCATATTTAGCTATTCGACAAGCCAACAAGAAGATTTATATAAAAAATTACTATCAAAAACTTAAGATATTATCTAACAGATCACCAGTTTTAATAGAAGGTGCAGGTGGAGCTTTTTCGCCATTAGCTTTAGATGGTTTGAATATTGATTTTATGAAATTAGTGAAATCAATAAATATTTTGGTCATCAAAGATGAATTAGGCTGTATCGGTTCTGCGATATCAAATATTTTAGCATTTGATAAATATAAAGTACCTATAGATTTACTAGTTTTAAATACAAAAAATAAAAATAAAATGGATAATATAAATGAAATTAAAAAATATACTAAAATCCCAATAATTAATTTCACAAATACTAAATCAATAAATGCAATTGAAAATAGAATTAATAAGCTATTATAACTCACCTACAGATGCTCTTGAACATCGGCTTGCTCTTTCAATTAATATGCTTTGTGATGTAATTAAATTTTCATCCTTGCCTAGCCATGTTGCTAAAGCAGCAGCCTGAATAGCTCTAGCATAAGAGAATGTTACTCTCCATGGAAGACTATGATTTTTATTCATAATGTTCAGATGCTCTTCAGCTTCGCAGTCAGTTTGTCCACCAGATAAGAAAGCTATTCCAGATGTATCATTTGGTACACAGTCTTTCAAACAATCAATTGTCATATTTGCAACCTTGTCTTTATCTGCTCGAGAAGAATTATCTTCACCAGAAATAACCATACTCGGCTTAAGAACAGTGCCTGGTAGATAGACATTAAGCATTTCTAAATTTCTAAACAATGAATGGAGTGTTGATCTTGTTACTTTATCGCATTCTTCAATAGAATGTGGCCCGTTGATAAGCACTTCTGGTTCAACAATTGGGACAAGATTATTCTCTTGACATAAAGATGCATATCTTGCCAACGAATTCATATTTGATTCGATACAACCTTCGGAAGGTATATCTTTTCCAATAGTTATTACAGCTCTCCATTTACAAAACTTTGCGCCATCCTCATAGTACTTTGCAAGCCTATCTCTCAGTCCATCTAATCCTTCTGTAATTTTTTCATTAGGATGACACGAAAAATCTTTAGCGCCTTTATCAACTTTTATTCCTGGAAGAATTCCTATTGAATTTAAATAATCTCTAAAAAGAGTCCCATCTTCCATCTTCTGATCGAATGTTTCTTCAAATAATATTGCTCCACTTATATATTTAGAAAGATCAGGCGATGTAACAATTAGTTCTCTATATCTTCTTCTGTTAATTTCATTATTTTCTACATTAATGGATGCAAGACGTTTGGCAATTGTTGGGCTACTCTCATCCATAGCAAGTATACCTTTTGGAAGAGTCATCATTTTTTTTGCTGTTTCTTGTAAAATATTCTTATCCATACTTCGTCTCCTATTCATTAATCTCTAGCATATTGCCAACTTCAACAACTTTCATTGCGTTAGTTCCTCCGCTGGTACCGAGTAAGTCTCCTTTAGTGATGATTACATAGTCTCCTTTTCTCACCGTACCAATCTCTTTCATAAGGTCAATAACCTGCATATTAGCTTGAGCATGATTTTCCTCTAACTTATCAAGCTTTATTGACTGCACGCCCTTGTACAAACATATTCTTCTACTTGTTTTAATATTTTGTGTCATTGCATAAATAGGAATATTAGACTGCACCCTAGACATCCATAAAGCGGTTGAGCCTGTTTCAGTCAATGCAGCGATAGCTACCGCTTTAGTTAATTTGGCACTGTAAACTGCTGATAGAGCAATTACCTGATCGACAGGTAAAGTTTTTGGTACTACTCTATCTACAGATAGGGGTCTTATATATGCACCTTCAGATTCTATGCAAATCCTACTGGCCTCACCGATAACATCAGACGGATACTTGCCAATAGCTGTTTCAGCAGAAAACATTATAGCATCTACACCTGAACTAACAGCATTAGCAACATCAAATACCTCTGCACGTGTAGGTACTCTGTTTGTAATCATTGATTCCATCATTTGCGTTGCAACAATAACTAACTTATCAGATGATATTGCTTTTCTTATTAGAAATTTTTGAGCAGCAGGTAATTGTTCAATACCTATTTCAACACCTAGATCGCCTCTTGCAACCAAGAGACCGTCTGACTCTTTTGTTATTTTGTCAATATTTTTTAAAGCTTCATTTCTTTCAATCTTTGAGATTATTCTAATATCTTTATTCCTGATAATTTTTTTAATTTCTTGAATGTCTTTTTCGTTTTTAACAAAAGATACTGCTAAGTAGTCATATTCAAAAGATAGTGACTTTTTCAGATCAGATTTATCTTTTGCTGTTATTCCCGATAATGAAAGCCCTCCCCCTTTTTTATTTAATCCCTGGTATGGTTTAAGCTTTCCTCCACGATCGACTATAGTATAAATTTTTTTAGAAACTACTTTTTCAACTTTAAGTTTGATCAAAGCATCACTTAATAGTAACTCATCACCTTGTTTAACATTTTTATAAAGATCTTTAAAAGTAACTCCGACTTGTTTTTGATTTCCATTATCTTTTAATGATGAATCTATAGTAAATTTATCACCAGACTTTAAAGTTATATGAGGTTTTTTTGCAAAGCCTTTAATCCTTACTTTTTGCCCCTGAAGATCTAACATAACCGCAACGGGCCTTCCTAATTTTTTTTCTACCTTTCTCACCAATTTAATTATATGGTCAACATCTCCAATCTTGGTATGTGAAAGATTTATCCTAAATACATCTGCACCTTCAAGCATCATTTTTTCTAATTTCATTGCATTTGAAGATGCTGGACCAAGAGATGCGATTATTTTAGTTCTTTTTTTCATTTTATAAATTCAATTTATCGAGTATCGGCAGAGATTCATCTTCTAAATAAGTTAAAAGAGAGCCTCCGCCTGTTGAAAGACAACTATAATCATTTTGTAAATTTAAGTTTTCGATAATAGGTAGTGTATCACCCCCTCCGACAATAGAAAAACAATTATGCTTTGCTATAGTTTTTGCTAATTCTTTTGTAGCATAATCAAATGGTTTCTTTTCAACATAACCTAGTGGTCCATTCCAAAATATAGATGATGATTTATTAATAAGTTTTTTAATTTCTTGAAGACTATTTTCTCCAATATCATATATGCAATCATCTTTAATTATATTAATTACATCTTTATTCTTAGTTTGACTGAATGATTCACAAAGCAAATCTGATGGAAATACGATTTTTGATGCTAACTCAGAATTTAATATATTTTTAGCCTCATTCACCAAGTTTGCCTCATATAATGATAGACCAATTTCATACCCTTTAGCTTTTAAAAAAGTATTCAAAATTCCTCCACCTAAAATCATATGATCACATCTACTTAAGAGTTTTTTTATAACAATAAGTTTTGTGGACACCTTAGCTCCAGAAATTATTATCGTCATGGGTCTTGAGTTTTCTTTAATAAGTTTATTGATTGTTGAAATTTCATGTTTAATATTTAAACCGGGATAAGTCTCTAGGTATTCACTTACTCCAAATGTAGAGCTCTCTTTTCTATGTGCCACTCCGAAAGCATCAAAAATAAAAATATCAGCTAATGACGCATATCTCTGAGATAAAGATTCATCACATGATTTTTCCCCAATATTAAATCTTACATTCTCTAGAAAACATATTTCATTGTTATCAAATGAAACTTGCTCATCTAATGTACTAATAAATTTAATATCTTTAGATAACAGTTCTGAAAGATATTTTGCTATAGGTTCTAGTGAATTATTTTTATCATATTCACCTTCATTAGGTCTTCCTAAATGAGACATTATAATAAGCTTATTTTTATTATTTAGAAGGAGTTGTATAGTTGCAAGTGACTGCTTTATTCTAAAATCATTTATAATCTTTCCTTCATACATTGGTACATTAAAGTCAAATCTAATAAGTACTCTTTTTGAAGATATATGATTGAGAGTCACTTATTTAACCCAATGAATCGTCACATCTAACATTCTGTTAGAGAATCCCCATTCATTATCATACCATGCACATATTTTATAAAGTTTACCTTCAGATACTCTGGTTAAACTTTCATCAAATACAGAAGAATAAGATGAGTGATTGAAATCTACAGATACTAATGGCAAATTATTATAGCCGACAATATCTTTCATATCAGTATTGGAAGATTCCATAACAAGATTATTTAATTCATCTACTGAAGTTGATTTAGTTGTGTTAAAACATAAGTCGACAACAGAAACATTAGTAGTTGGAACACGTATAGCAAAGCCATCAAGTTTACCATTTAGATCAGGCATTACTAAACCAACAGCAGCTGCAGCTCCAGTTTTTGTAGGAATCATTGACTGTGTTGCTGAACGAGCACGTCTTAAATCAGTATGATATACGTCTGTTAATACTTGATCATTGGTATAAGCATGAATGGTTGTCATTAATCCATTTGTGATATCTAGATTTTTGTGAATATTCTTTATAACGGTTGCAAGACAATTTGTTGTGCATGATGCGTTTGATATTACCTGATGTTG
>Ga0129342_1000111_pt1 | contig 29227 bp, 47 predicted proteins | sample CPBDNA_5_FD_94426 | JGI IMG/M metagenome (GOLD analysis project Ga0129342, IMG submission 94426) | Freshwater to marine salinity gradient microbial communities from Chesapeake Bay, USA - CPBay_Sum_15_0.2_DNA | ecosystem: Environmental > Aquatic > Marine > Coastal | place: USA: Chesapeake Bay...
AATTCTTTGATAAAAATTCTGTTTACCAAGAAAACACTGAAGAATTTGGTGATGTTCTTGAAGAACATGAAGAGTCAAACAATATTGAACACACCAGAGGAATGTCTGGTTTATTTAGTATTGAATAAAATGATTAACGAATTTTATAAAGACAGGTTATCAGGAGGACTAGCTGACAAACTAGTTCCCTTAGATTTTAATCCAGAAGCTCTTGCTAAAGGCATTCGTGTTGAAATGGAACATACAAATGATCCAAAAATGGCACGTGAAATTGCAATGGATCATTTAGCAGAAGATCCAAAGTATTATCACAAGTTAGAAAAGATGGAAAGTGGTCTTGAAGAAGTAAGGCTTGTTATAAGGGCAATTATCGAAGAAGGTTGGAGTCAGCATTTAGATAATGTTATGGATTCTGGTGATGAATTACCTTGGGATAATGATGAGCCTGGATCTGACGATGATGATCCAAACAATCCTGCCAATATTTATAAAGATGCAAATAATGGACTTAGAAAAGTAAAGCCTAGCGTCCCAGGAAATCAAAGGGGTGGCATTGGTAGAGGAAGTGGGCCTCCTGGTGGAGGAAGAATGCCTTGCGGTCCTAGACAATAGATTTAACATTTTCTGTAGATCAACGAAAATGATCTTATGAAACTTCATCAATCAGTTGTTGACAAACTTGTACGAATCTATGATTTGAACGGCGGACGTCGTGATAACACAAAATTAATTTCAGAACTTCAGAAATTAGACCTTTCTCCGTATCAGCAAAAGGAAAATCCAAAACATCAAAGCTTTTTGGTTTTAACTGAAGCATTACAACCAACACCTGGTCAAAAACGATAAGGAGGACCAAATATAAATGTCCAAAAAATATAAAATTGGACAGGTTCTCTATATTATCTCTCCTCAATCTCAATCTGTAGTTCCTGTTCAAATTCAAGAGATTAATCAAAGAACTACTATTGACGGTGAAGAAACAATCTTTATGGTTATGGATCCAGAAGGTCGTGGACCTCATAATTTGGACGAGATAAATGGACAGGTTTATACTAATGCATCAGATGTAGGGAAATTTTTAAAAGAAAATGCAAGCAAAGCTATTGATGCGATGATGCAAAATGCACAATCAATAGCTAAAAGCAAATTTGGAAGTGCAGGTGGTACTGATGATATTTTTCCTGCAAAAAAAAAGAAGGAAATTTCTCAAACAGTAACGAAGTCAGTTCCGGCAACTCCAAATCTTCAAGTGGAACAAAAAAACCAAACATCAGAAGAAGGCGTAGAAATGGTGCCCGTAATAGGAAAAGACGGAAAAAGCATGATGCAAAAAACCAAAGTTCGAGTCAGGGGACCTGATGGAAAAGTATTGACGGCCTAAAAGCCACGAACCTCCCAGTTATATGGAATTCCGTGGCCATTTTCTTCATCCCATATTTGAGGAATAGGATTGCCAGATCCAGCCTTCCATCCAATTGGACCACATTCCAATCCAAATTCTTCCATAATAGGGATTGCAACTTCATTCCAGATTTTAGATCCTGGGTCTGACACTCTACTTTTATGACCTTGTCGATGAGCATGAATGAATTTTATTTCACCACCATTCTTTTTGACAAGGTCAATATAATATCTACACAATTCCCGTGTTGCTGACAATTGAATACTATTGGCTTCTTTGACTAATTGATCGTATTTTCTTCCTTCTTCTATGTCTTTTTCAGATCTCCAAAAAGTACGACCATCTCCTTCGATACCAGCAGCACGACAACTTACTTCAATTCCAATATCGTGTTTATTGAGACTATGAGCATGCCACATATAATCTGTTGGTGTGTGAAGCAAAACAATTTTTCCATCACGTAATGTTGCACCATGTGCTGGCACATTGATCATTCTTCTTGGATTGGTTCCAAAATCAACAGCTGTTTGATGAAGTGTGATTCCCTTAACATCTCTCCATCGCCTTTTGCCTTTAGCTCTACCTCTTTTTTTAGGTCTTGGTTCTTTTGTTAAGTCTACAAATACAAATTTTTCAGGAACTACAATTAATTCACTGTCTTTACGAGCTGCTTCTTCTAAAGCTTCTAAATCATCATCATCAATTCCATCATCTTCGAAATCAATAGCTTTCTTGGTTGAATCCCCAAGAATACCTTCTGTTTCTGGTACTTTTGGAGATGGAACGAATTGTTTAAAAAAATCTAAAAAACCTGCTCTATTATTCATAAAACATAAATATTGTGAATTTCTTATTTTCAACAAAAATGTTTTGGTTATATAATTATATTATTATGAAAGCACCATTAAGTGAAACCGAACAGGACAATCTTAGAACAAGAGGTATTCTTGGTAAAAATGAGATTGCTTATAGAGAAAATAATGTAATATTTGCTGAAGATGTTTTTTCAAGCATCAAAAGAATTATCAACACCTCTTCAAATTTAAAAGAAAATAAAAACATATTATTTGGATAAATTTACAACTTTTTTACAATGATTAATATATTCAAGATCTGACATTGATTGTTTTCCTAAGTTGCATTTCAAACATGTGAGTTGTATATTATTTTGATTATATCCTTTGTTATTATCAATTCGATCAATAGAAGCAATATTGTTGCAATTTTTAAATTCTTTTTGAGTTTTTGGAACAACAATTGAATCTTGACAAAATCTACATTTTTTATTCTGTCTATAATATAAAGACAAAATATCATCTTTTGTTATTGAAAATTCATAGTTTCTTTTTTTAGCATTATTTTTTGATCTGTGTAAAAAGCAAGAATTGACAACATGGTGTCGTTGTTTGTCTGAATAACATTTTCTGCATTGTTTTCTTTTACCGGTGGTCAATGCAGAACCATATATTTCTAATTCTTTTCCACACTTACATTTACACAACCACTTTGTAGTTCCTTTTATTTTTTTTATAACAGTCCAATTTTCAAAAATTTTATTTAATAAATTTTCTTGCTTATTAGAACAAGATCTACATTGTGTTGATTTGCCAGATCTCAAATTGTTACTTTCAACTTCATTTTCAATGCCGCATTCACATTTACATAACCACATTGTTTTTTTATTTTTAGATTTAGTTTTTTTTATAACATTCCATTTTCCAAATTTTTTATTATTTAAATCTATAAGATTACCCATGGTTACATATTATAAAACTTTATATACTACTAGTTAAATAAGACTGTATTTGTTGTATGTACTAATTGTATTATGTGATGTATACTGACATTATGAGTTGGGAACGAATCAAAAGTGTGAAATGGAAACAAAAATTTCGACACTTTCTTGAGATTGCAGCAGATGCTAGCGATATTATTGTTCATTTACGTGACAAACCAAAAATGCAAGATTATGCATCTATTGGTCTAAAAATTGCCAATTCGTGGATGACACATGCTGACAAATTCAAACAAAGACCATTTAAAGGCTGGAATTTGGTTGACATGTGGGAATACAAAGATTTTATTTATGATATTGCAAAACGCAAATTTGATTTTGAAGTTCTTCAAGACAGAGAAGATTACAAAGCAATATTAATAAATATTAATGGCATTAATTTTGGTTGGAATGATTTTGGTGCTGATTCACGTGTTGGAGGTCCATATGTTCAAAAAGACATCACAAGAGATCAGTGGATGAACGCTCTTGGTAAAATGATTTGGGACGAAATCGGATCAAATGCTTGTGAAATAAGTAAAAAGAAGGGTGTTGTTGAAGAAGATTTTGGTGGTGGTGTTACCGTCTTCAAAGTAGATCGCCAAGATGATATTCATGAAAGCCAAATTGCTAATGATATTTTAGAACGTTCGCGACTCTTTTTAGACAAAAATTATAATAGAAGCATTATGCTTTATGGAATACCTGGAACGGGTAAAAGTAGCGCTATGCGTTTTGTTGCAAAACAATTTGGAAAATATAGCTTAAGAATCAATGTCGGAGATCTGGATCACTTAAGTTCTGAAGATATGCTTTTAGCAATTGAACTTTTAAAACCATCAACACTTATGATTGATGATTTTGATAGATCATTAAATACAACCAAGTTTTTGACTGAACTCGAAGAATTTAATAATCATGTTCAACTTATGATGGTTTCAGTTAATCATATTGAAATATTAGATGATGCTGTTGTTAGACCAGGTCGTTTTGATGATATTATAGAAGTTGATATGTTAGATGCTGAAATTATTGATCGTCTGATAGGAACAGACATCCCAGAAGATCTCAAGAAGCGCTTACGTAAACTACCAATCGCATTTGTGGTCGAATTTCATAAGCGTCGAGAGGTTTTAGGGCTTGAAAAAGCATTGGAAGAAGTGATAGATTTGGAGAAGAGAATCAGAAATCTCAATACAGCCATTCATGAGGGCGAAAGCCGCACCGCCAGAAAGCGTAAAAAGCGTAGAGCTAGGACCAAAAAAACAAAAGGTCCAACAGGTGGAAAAATGGTTGAGGTTGAATTAAAGGTTGGAAAAGAACCAAAATGAAAATAAACTTCATTGTATCTATGGTCCTTGAAGGTGTGATTATTTACACCTCTATTAGTAGTTTTGCTGCGTCTATGCTTGCATTTTATGCAGCAGGTATAGCCATGTATACTGGAAAAGCAATTTTGTTATCAATTCTTTTTTCTGGTATTATGTCTGGGTTGTTTTATCTTTTTACTCTATGGGCAGGAAAACAAATAAGGGAAACTAAAGTTGTTAGTTTCCCATTTATCGTTTCAGCAATCCCAGAGTTGGAAGAATCACCAGATAAAGAAATTGAATTGGATATCAATGATATTGAAATAATAGATGACTAATCATTTAAAAGTGGTAAATCACTAGATTGGCTGTTCTGTAAATCAGAAACAGCCTTTTCTGATTTAAGTTCTTTTATAGTATTATTTAATTTTTCAATTTCAGTATTTGAAATTTTTATTTTTCCAAGCAATTCTGCATTTTGTCGCTCAAGCAAAATAACAAGTTTTTCAAGGACAATAAAATATTTTTGCAACAATTCGTCTGTATTCATGAGATGATTATATCTCATTTTCTAGACATGTTAGAATTGAAAAAGGCCAGCTATTAGCTGGCCTTTTGTTTATAAAAGTGTTTTAAGTTCTTTTATAAGTGATTGTTTTACATTTGGCCAAGGTCTATTATGAATCATGCGCAACAAATGACGCTGAGCTTCTCCAATCATTTTTCCTTTGAAGCCAAGTTCCATTAGCTCTTGACCTGTAATGTCAAGTTCTTTTGGTTCCATTGGTTTGCTGTCAGCTCGAATAAGGCGATCCATGATCTCTTCTTCTTCAAGATCACTAAAAACATGAAAAAGAGGGATTAGGTGCTCTTTTTTCGCCCATGACCAAATATCAGGTTTCTCTGCCAATGCACATCTTGCAGAGTTAAGATGTTGCATCATATTATTTGTTGGCTTGAGAATTTCTGCATTACCACCTTTGAGAAAGAATCCAACAAAAGATGCAATTACTTTTTCCTCATGAGAGCTGCGATGACTAACAATGCTTGGATTGAAATCTTCTCCAAATAGCATTTTTCCAATACCAAAAGCTCTAAGCAAAGATGCAAACCTTCGAACATCAGCATGTCCTTTGGTCCAAGCTTTTTCAAATTCCATCAAGATTCTTTCGCCAGAAATGGTTAAAAGAAGATCTTTATGAGATTCAATGGCTTTGGCTGTTTCAAAATGAAGCTCAAACCCAAGACGAGTTGCAAACTGTAATGCACGAAGGATTCTCAGAGGGTCTTCTTTGAATCTTTCTTCCGGATCTCCGACAGCTCGTACCAAGCCCCTCTCAAGGTCTTCAAGTCCACCAAATTTATCCACAATGGCTCCATCGTGAGATTTGGCAAGCGCATTGAATGTAAAATCTCGTCGTGCAAGATCTTCTTCAACAGAAGCATGTGGATCAAGGGTGATTTCAAAATCACCATGACCAGAACCTGTGCTTTTTTCACCAATTCTTGGAATCGCAATATCAAATTCTTCGCCGTCTACAACAGCTTTAAGAGTTGATACTTTTCCACCAATTTCTTGATCAAATACCTTTCCAAGATGTTGAATTATATCTTTGATTTCGCTGTAATCAAGTTTTCTAATAAGAAAATCTATATCCTTACAAGGAATACCCAGCAATTCATCACGCACCGCTCCGCCGACAATGAAAACTTCACCACCAGCTTCAGCTAATGCTTTTTTAATTTTTTCTTTTGCCATTTTTCAACCTCATCTGTTTTAGAATTGATTTTGGAATGGTTCTTTTTTCATATTTTAGTTTGTCTCTATGATAATAGAGCATTGCACTGGGGTGTCCAGTAAGATTATCCATGAAATGACTTCTAAAAATGGACTTATTTAGATCTTGTGACCATTTTTGTTCATAGATAACCTCATTCCAGATACCATCAATCTTTGCATAATATGTGAAATCATTAATTTTCACAACATCTTCTGGTTTTGGATAGACTCTTTTGGGCAAAGGATTCTTTTTATATTTACAAAGAATATTTGTTCTTAGATTAATGTAAATATCTCCTTTTCGGAGTTCGCTTTTTCCAACATATGAGTTTACAACGTAAACTCGTCCATTTTCTTCAAGAACTTCTCTGTTGTATTCACCTTCCATTCCAATTACGTGGAATTTAAGATGTTGAAGAATGTGAAGTTGAGTAGCGCTATCTGGACGTACTTGTTCGCAGATCTCGCTATAAACTTTATCCCATGGACGCCCAACTTGTTTTTCAATGAAGCGAAAAAGAGGTTGAAGATTTTCCCCAAGTTCTTTATCTCCACGCCCACGACTCATCGCTTGACGTTTGCGATTAGATTTGTGTCGCTCAGGCACGTCAATGCATGGATTTTCTTCGTCTTCCATTTGTTCATGATAAACAAGATCATGAACATCAACTTTTCCATTGCGTCTTTTGTAACGATCACCACGACCCCAGCCATCGTGAATTCTGGGGCGTTCGCAAAGCTTTTTTGACATATCGCGTCGCATAATAATATTCTTTATTTTATAGAATACGCGAAACAAAATGTCAAGCGTATTTGTTTAATCTCTATCTGAGAGCCAGCCTGTAAAAGCCTTAGCCCCTTTTTCTAAACGTGTGGGTGCAGAACATGATGTTTTTCCATCTTCATATCCTGCTTGATACGCAGCATTTTCATTAGCTATGATTTGCCCACCATGAACAAACCAGCCCATTAAACACCCAAATGAAAAGGTACATAAATACCAAAACAAAACTGGTAACCATTTTGGCAATGAAAATTGAATTGACCAGCGCCATTCATCAGAATTATGGTGTTTTTCTGTTTTCATAGAAGTTCCTCTGCAACCTCGATTAAGATTTTAGCTTCGCGATAAGAATCTTTATGCGGATGCTCTTCTTCAATAATTGAGTTCTTATAAACAAGCGTCATCACCACAAGAGGATTTCCTACACTGTCTGTCATGGCGCCAACGGCGCTTGGAGCAGGTACTCCTCCACGTCCTTTCCAGGTCACAGAAAGTAATTTTGAAACAGCTTCAGGTACTTCTGGTAGTTCCATCTTCTGTAGTGTTTCAAGTGGAAAGCGAGTTGTATCGTCTTTCTTTTTGGTTCCAGCTGGGCTTGCCATACCGGGTAATATAATCCTGGTTCAAGCTTGTGTCAAGGGGTCAAGATGCCAAAATTCTCGATGAGGGAGTCAATCAAAGGCCGTGCTTCAAATAAAAACTCTTCGAATTCTCGTTTCAACGGCAAACCCCCGGCATACAACTGAGACAATGTAAACCATTCTGCTTCAATGTTTTCTTCATCTAATTTTGGATGAAATTCATCTGGACAAATTCCAACATAATTTACATATGCAAAGTTTTTGACGGGGCTTTGATATGTGTATCCTTTCAAAAGCAAAAGAGGACCAGTATATAACGTTTCTTCAATAAATTCACGCATAGCTCCTTCGCTGAATTTCTCTCCCCAACAAAGGTATCCTCCAATTGTTGAATAAGTTCCATCCGGCCTTAATGCAAGTAATATTCTGCCTGACTTTACAGATATTGGCATAATACCAGCAGCTTTGCTTTTGTCATCTACATTATTGTTAAATCTTCGCACAACGATACTAATTAGATTAAATGCCATGGTTTCTGTAAGAACATCTGATGGTTTTATTGAAAACTTTGGAACAGCACAACAAAGAAGAGTTTTTCCTCAAGTTAACTTAGCAAATATTTCTGACCTTGCTGGTGCTGCACCAGGAAACGCACCAATTGCTCTTTCTACAAATATTACATTAACTCCTGTTGATAATAGATTCTCTTCTAACTCAACAGATGGTTTTGGTCAACTTTTAGCACTTGATACAGGAATTGACACATCTAGAAATATGAAATTTAGAATCGGATGGTTTCCAGAAGCAAACACCGCAGGCAACGTAATATTCCGTTTTATCAATACACAAGGAATTGATCCTGGTGAAAACATTGATAACACTTCTGTTATTGAAACAATTCAATTTCTAACTGCTTCAGTTGGAACAAGTCAATCAGGAATTGTGAGAATTTCTGAATTTACATTCAAGTTACCAAGAACAAATGATGAAGCTTTTTGGGCTTATTCTTTAGCTAGAATTGGAGGAGCAACAGCTGATACATTTGGTGGAAACATAGCAATTGCATTTATTGAAGCTTCAGGTTATTGGTGGAGATAATTCAATTATCTCTCAAGCATGCTTGATCAATTTCAATAATTTCAGATCCAACAAGAATCTTGTATCTATAAAGTTTGTCAATTTTATTGAAATCACCAATATCTTCTTTTTCAATTACATTGGTGATTAAAGCTATTCTTTTATTTCTTTCTTTTTGATGTTTGTCTAAGGATGATTTTCTATTCAATTCTGTTGCATAATCAATTCTTGCAACATCACCTATTTTAAATTCTAAATCTTTTTTCTTTGTTGACATATAATCTTATAATATGGATGTTTTGGTTTCAAGAGTCAGAAAAACTGATAAAAATCTAAATTTAATAAGAAGTATGGATGAAATTTGTTTTCCTGATGATGCTGTACCTTTTATTGGACTTAGAAAACATCTATGCTGGGTTGCTAAGATAAATGAAGACAATATTGGATATGCTTCTGGTTATAAGCAGAGAAATTATTTCTATTTGTCCAGAGGTGGAGTTTTGCCAGAATATAGAGGCAAAAATATTCAGATTGATTTAATCAAAAAAAGAATTGAACATGCTCAATTCTCTAGGCTTGATGGAGTTATAACATATACGAGCATCGATAATATTCCTTCAATAAAAAACCTTGTGTCTTGTGGTTTTTCTGAATGGATCGATGCTCCTAAATGGTTTAAAAAAAACTATGATAAAGATTTTATTATGTGGAAACTAGATTTTAGATTGAACCACTTCGGTTCATAATTTCTTCTAATAACAATCTATTTTGAGCATGAGTTTTTCTATTTCTTTTTTGAAGTTCTCTTAGTTTTCTGAGAAGTTCTAATTTTTTATAAAGCTTTTTATTATCAGCTTTTTTGTCTCCCACTTTGCATGATGCAATTTCCTCCTATATTTGTGTAAATAGTTATTTCATATTTATTACTAACTCATTAGTATCAAATTGTAACTCTCCACCTTTGCAGATTACCCATGCTCTTGATATAAGGCAATCACGAGGACGAAAACAATATCCATCTGTCATAAAAATGGCAGCATCAAATTCAGAAAAATGATTATTTACCCATGTTGTAGGTACATCAAAATCAGTACCACCGCCAGCAACTCTTTCAGGATCAAGTCTTTGATTTTTTTTCCAAACAAAAATACCTTTCTCCACAACACGTGAATCAAATGGAACAACTGTAAATTCTGTAAATTCGGCAAGATTATCCATTTCTCCAAAAAATTTTGATAATGATTTCTTATCAACACTTCCACTTTGATCAACACAAATAACAATTCGGGCTGTTCTTTGTCTTCTTTTTCCTGGATGAACATAAGGATATCTACGATTTATTCTTTTGATTGTAGAATTTTTATGAACTGTCAAATTATTTCCAATAAAGTTTCTTAGCAATGTTTCCCAATCTACTTGACCTTCAACAATGTTTCTAATTTTTTGTTGCAAATCAGAAGGAACTGATCCCCATTTTTTACATCGTTCGCAAAGTTCAATTCCATCTTCCATAACATTACGAATTTTTTCAGAAACAATTTCTTGCTCACCTGAAGAAACACTTTCCCAACCATCATGATCATCAAATCCATAATCATCTCCGATGATTATATCAAAAGCTTCTTTTTCTTTTAGAATCTCGTTATAATACCACTCAGATGATTCACCCTTGTCCCAGCTTCTAACAGTTTTTTGAACAATTTTATGAGCTTCAAGATATTCTTGAGTATAAAGATGTTCAAGATGAATAGGAATATCACTCCATTGTCCAGGAATCAATCCTCCTGGTGGTAATCGTCGTTCTTCAATGAGTGAATTAATGGCAAAATCACAAGCAAAATACCAATATTTATTTGGTTTTCCTTTGGTATCATATTTTGATCTTGAAGTTACATGATTAAATATTAAGTGCAAAAATTCATGAATTAAAAGACCTTGTTTTTGTCTCCAGTCTAAGCCATTAAAAAATTCTTCATTATAATAGAGAATAAATTCTCCATTTTCAACGGTAACTCCTGCTGTTCCAATTTTTTCAGACTTTCTTTTATTTACAACTGAAGAAATATGACTATAAAATGGTTCATCAATAGAAAATTTTGCTAATGTTTCATCAATGTCATATTGATTCCATACTTGTGCTTTGATTGATTCTTCTTTTTCTTTTCTTGAAAGTCTTGTTGATTTTATCATGATGTAATTTTCAAAATCAAATCAGAGACAAATTGAGATAAAGCATGGGCATTTTCAAATTTTGAATTTGATGTTGTTATCTTGTCCCATAAAGTCATCCTTAATTCTGGTGTTAGAATTCTAAAAAATTTATCAACATTTCTAACTTGATTTGGTGTCCACTTTGGTTTATTTGGATCGTTTGTATGATCTGCCAATTTGTCAATTGCAAGATTTAAATGTTCTATTTTGAATTTCTCAAACTTGTTTTTGTTTTTTTCAAAATTATTAAGAATATCTTCAACATGAATATGGCTTTCAGGATTCAAAAGAAAGTCTCTAAATTGGCCTGTGATTGTTGTTCCTATAAATCCTGAACATACTGCAATAAATAATTCTCTGCCATTTGTTGTAGTCATATTGTCAATAATTGACGGGTGTTTTGTCAAAACACGAGAAAGTCTTGTCCAAGATCTTCTAGATGGTGTTACTTTGTGTGAATCTTTTTTGATATCTTGTTCTAATGCGCTTTTATGTGATTCAATAAATGAAATTACCGAATCATTGACTTTGTTGTTTTCTGCCCATTCTAACCATTCATTAACTGTTGGATCACAATCAGCTGTCCAAAAACGATCAGCAATAGCTGGGTCTAAACTGGTTACTTGATAATGTGAACCATGTTTACCTCCGTTGATAGCGGCATAAACCCTGCATTCCGGATGAATAAAAACACCTTGAATAGAACGTTCTAAAATTAGCTCCATAGCAGCCTGTTGAACTTCTCTAATCGCTCTATCAAATTCATCAAGAAAAATAAGATAAGGTTTATCAATAGTGTCAGCAAACCAAGATGGAGGTAGAAATTTTGTTGCCTTATTTTCGTGATTAAATGGAAGACCAATAAGATCACCTTCTGTAAGCTGGGATAATCTTCTCTCTACGATCGGCAATCCAAAGTCTTCTTCTGCAAGTTGACGAACAACTTCTGTCTTGCCGATACCATGCCTTCCTCGCATGATTACAGAAATATTTGCAGGAAGCAGTCGAGCTGCTTCTTTGAAGGTCACAAAGTCCATGATAAAACGTACTTGATTTAATCCGAACTTTGTGCTCTTTCGTCGATAATATGACGTATTAGCGCTCTAAGGTCATTTTCTCCAAGGCCGTCAGCACCGCCATCAAACCCGGTTCCACTTCCTATTGCTCCATAGTCCGTAGCCGAACCCCAGCCAAGACCACCAATTCTCTTTTTTTCTTCTTTTTCTTTTTTTTCCGATAATATCTGTTTTCATTCATGCATTTAAATATGCATTAAAACCAACCTTTGCGATGTGCTGGTTCTTCCGGAATATCATTGCCAAGAATTTTATCATTTCTATTTTTATCTTGTTCAGATAGTTTTGCACGATTTTGTTCTTTAATACTGTCTTTTTCCATTAGATCAACGAGATCTTTGATTTGATCAATTGTTTTTTCTGCTTGGGAAAGAAGGTCTAAATATCTTTTTTTTGCAATTTGATATTTTTTACATTTGGCGTCTTTTTCAACGCACACATCGAAGAACGTGCCTTGGGCATATAAGGTACTTAATCCGTTAATAAGAGAATTTTCAAGCTTCTTGCGGCTCGCTGACTGTTTCTTGTGTCTGTTGTGCTTCATTTGTGGATTCTCCTTCTTCATGATCCTCTATAGCTCCTGCGGTGTCAACCATGTCTTCTTTTTCATTCCAGAACCAAAGAAGATCTTTTATAATATTAGATCCGCTTACCGGTGTTCCTTCTGCCAAAACAGCCAATAGTCTTCCGCTATCATTCTTTCTTGTTTTAATAATGGAGCACGAATATTCAGACTCAATGTCTTTGATTGTTTCTTCAGGTGTTTTACCTTCATATTTGAAAAATCCAATATCTTCAGAACCTTTGAAAGCGATTCGAACAGGATCGTAGCATTTGTCAATATCTGTTCCTTCGTTTAGGAATTTTTTATATTCGTCAAATGACAATGATTGGAGTTTATCTAACAATTCTTCATTTGAATATGTGTGAAATATTTTTTTATTTCTTTTGGCTGTGTCTATAAGAATTTCTTTCATTAATTCTTTATCCACTCCACTTATTGTTGCTCTTGAGTCAAGTTTGCTCAGCTCTTCTAAATCTTCATTTATTGAAGCAATTTTTGACCAATTCAACACGTTTTCAAAAACTCCGATGTCAATGCCGCTATTTTCAACAGTGATACTATTATTTGTAGCATCTCCAAAAGCATGTTTTTGCCAAAAATTGTATTTTTCATCTCTAGAAGACACTTCTGAAGGAAGAAGCATGTCATCTTCTTTTAGACCATTATAGCCGAATGAAATTATTGACTTATTTATTTGAGTTGCAAGAAAATTTTTCATGTTTTTAAATGAATTGTAATGAAGAGACAATTCGTCTTGCTCGGACATTGAATTTTTATTAATCTTGGTACGAATATCATCCATTGTCTTGGAGGTATCGTTATAAAGATCTAGTATCTTTTTAAGATCTTGAAGGTCATCTGTGTGCATAATGCCAAATTATACTTTTTTTGTCGAAAGTTGTTTACACGTCGAAAAAGTTGTGATACGATGATCACATAATGATGTTGCATTGACAGTAAGCCCTTCGAGGGGACCCGTGGAGGTCAAAATGTTGCTCAAGATGAAAGCAAAATCGAGCCAGCCAAAGTAGCTGCAAACTCGTCTTGTACCTTGAACCTTTCTCGTTTAAGGTGCTCATGCAAGAATGATATTATTTATGCATTGGTGCGTGATGGAAAAGTAAGACGGCTTACATTTTCCAAGGACTTAGCATATTTCATTCGGAAAAGGAATTCAGACCATGATATTTGGAAGTTGGATCTTGTTTCTGGAGAGGAGTTGAGCTATGATCCTGGTGATTGTTTGTTTGGCATCATGGGCCACAAGGGATTTTTATTGCGTGCTGCAATTACTTTTGAAGAAGCAACTTATCTAACAAAAGGTTCAAATAGAAAAATTGTAGCATGTAGGGTCCGTAAAAAAGAATTAGAATGTGAGGGTAGCTCAAATGGTAGAGCGTCAGCAGCAAACCCAGATGTCGGTAGCACTGGTCTGCTGGAGGTTGCTTGTTCAAGTCAAGCCCCTCGCACAATTTGTCAGGATAGCTTAAAAGAAAAGCCCCGTTGGAAAACACGGAAAGATGTAGGTTCAAATCCTCCTCCTGACACATCTTGCTTCCATAGCTCAGTTGGTAGAGCGTCCGATGTAATGAGTCGGAAAGTCGTAGGTTCGAGTCCTGCTGGGAGCAATGTTTGCCCTGATAGCTCAATGATAGAGCGGTGTGATAAAAGCCAACCCTGGACGCATAGCCCTGAAAGCGCGCAGGGACGAGGGGTTGGTGGATCATACAGGTCGGATGGTTTGATTCCTCCTCAGGGCCAAAAAAATAAGGATTCAATATGAATAGTGTTGTTGGATATACAACAGACAATGAAATTTATAGGAGCAGAATACTCAATGGACAAATCAAGAAATGAAATTTTTTATCATTATTGTATTGTTCGAAATGATTTGCCAATAGGTGTTACGGCAGCTCAGCTTGTCCATGCGGCAGGAGAGTCAAATCCAGGAGGACAACATTCTCATGCTGTTGTTTTGGGAGTGCCGAAAGAAAATTTGCTTGACATTGAAGTCAAGTTGAGTGATGCTGGTATCACTCATGTTGCTGTTCGAGAACCGGATTCTCCTTATAATGGAGAACTTATGGCAATAGGCATTGTTCCTGTTTTTCGTTCAAAAAACAAAGATTTACGTAGAATCGTATCCGGACTTAAATTGCTTAGATAAATGTGATATTATTTGGCATGAAATATATAGCCAGAGAATTATTGCAAGGAGTTGAAAACGTACATGCTTATAAGGATCTCGAAATTCGAGAGTGCTCAAACGCTTTCGCTGCTAAAAACTTTGTTGACGAATTGTTGTCTAAAAACTACGAGTTAAGACTAAAGCGTCAAAAAAAAGATTATGACACTATTGTCCAAGTAGAACTTTATTTTGAAAGAAAAGGTAAGGTCCAAAATAAGTGAAAATGAATAAAACTGCATTAGCTATGCATGTGTTGCAAATGCACCTAAGTGAATGGGAGCCAATTGCAGCATCAGGCAAATTTTTTATTCGACATAGAAAAACAGATCAATATATCGGTTCTGGGAAAACTTTGAAATCTGCGGTTTTAAAAGCAAGAGATCATGAGTATAAAAAGCTTAGTATAAAAGGCTAATCTATGATAGAGAATAAAAATTTTGTACGATTCATGAGTCCTGGCACTCTTTTTCACGAAGAAACATCCAAGCCAATTAATGAATGGTCAACGTTAGATGCAGTTAAGATGGCATCAGAAATTGTTGAGCGTTATAATTCACGTCCATTTGCCTTTGTGTTTGAAACATACACAACTTCTGATCCCATACCAGACGGCAATGGTGGGACTTTAGAAGTCAAACCAAAACTGATAAAAAAATCAGGACGTCACTTTCTTGGTGGAGAAGTTTTAACAGAGGAAAAATTAAAACAAAGAGACCCGGAAGGAACCGAAATATTGCGTTCTAATATGCGTTGTAATGGATGGAACCATGTTATTGAAAACACAAACAGTTTCAAGGTAACACAACCTTTTGAAAAAGATGATTGTATAGTTGATGACAATGGAAGTATCGTTGTTCGTGCTTGTGATTTGCAATGATCGATACAGGAACAAAAGTATTTGTTTATCGAAACCTTAGAAAAAATCTTTATTCTGTAAAAGGCCCAAAGGGTCGTGTTATAGATTACGTAGATTATCTTCTTTTAAAAAATGTAAAGTATTGTGTAGGAAAAAAAGGAAGAGAAAGAGTTCTTCGAGAAAAACAGAAAAATGTTCATGCTGGTCTTCGAGGAATCGTTATTCATTATTTGAAATTTATTCCTTATAACAACGCAAATTGCAGTGCTTCAAAAGTTTCATATAATCCATATGAAAACGAAACATTTATTAGAGAAGATGGGTCTCCAATTGAGAGATCAGATTTTGCAATTCTTACCTATGTAAATGGGAAACCAGTAATTCAATCAATTGATTTAGGAGAGTAGCTCATTTGGTCTGAGAAGCTGTTTCGAAAACAGTCGGGTGTAACAAGCCCAGGGGGTTCAATTCCCTTGCTCTCCGCACATGTCTTATTATGATGATTTTGTTGAACCAAATGCATTTTTTAAATCTAGCTATTTAATTCCAAAAATTGGAATTTCTAAAAAAGGCCCAAAAACCCATCATGAAGATGGTTGTGGTTACATGTACTGCATGTAGAAATGCAATGATGAAAGCTTGGGGAATAAAAAATGACTATTAAAATACCAAAAATTAGCATAACCTCAGCATATGAAGCTGAATATCGTCTTTTAAATGAGCCTGAAAAATATGAATATTTGCTTTCCATTGGTGCTCCTGTTCCAAGTGATCCACCACCAGATGGTTTTGAGGAATTTACTGGTGAAAAGATAAGAATTGAATTTGATGATGTTTCATATCCAACCCAGGCTGTTTTAAATGCTGGATATGTTCCTCCAACTCTTGATGATGCTAAAAAAATCATCAAATTCACAAAAGATATTGATCATCCTATATTAATTCATTGTGCAGCTGGTATTTCTCGTTCAAGCGCATCAGCATTAATTTTGATAGCTCAGAAGTTTGGACCAGGAAAAGAGGACGAATCTATTCATTACCTTATTACATTAGAAGATAAGGACCCAGAAATCTTTCCAAATGAGTTATTGGTAAGTCATGCTGATTATCTCTTAGAAAGAGACGGGGATTTAATAATGGCTTATAAAAAAGTATTCTTTTGATTAATGTTACAAAATCTGCGGCAATTGCAATAAAAAAGCAGCTTGATAAGCGCGGTACACCCGATGCATCTGTACGTTTTGGAATTCGAGGCGGAGGATGTACCGGGTTTTCTTATGTATTTGAATTTAACGACAATCCTCCAAAAGATTCAGACAGTATTCTAAAATTTCATGAAATTACGATTGTAATTGATCCAAAAAGCATGATTTACTTAGATGGAACAGAAATTGATTTCGAAAACGGAATTCGAGGCCATGGTTTTAGATTCAATAATCCAAATGTAAAAAATTCTTGTGGTTGTGGGGAATCAGTGAATTTTTAAAAAATATCTGTTAGAATTGTCTACATTATGGTAAGCAATACTAGAACAGATATGAAAAAAGCTCTCAAAGTCCTTAAGGGTCAGGCTCAGATAGACCATCTGAAATTTCAAATTAAGGAAAGAGAGCAAAAAATGGTTGGAATCAAAAATGAGCGTGATCATCTCAAAATTGAGAATCAAAAGCTCAAAGAACGAGTTGAAATCCTTGAAAAGCAGCTTTCAGCTGCTATAAATATGTAATTATTCTTTCATGTGAAGTTTGACTTGATCAATAACAGCACTCAAAAGTCTGCTTTTGTCGAGTCTGTGAGCCATTGATGCTGTGTCAATCTCGCGTGCAAGCTTTTTGGCAACGTCATAAGCCAAATCTTTCATCATCTCAACTCCTTCACGACTCATTTCTGAATCGTCTTCATTTAAAGCTTTGGAATATTCTTCTCGAATGATGTTTCTAAGTTCTTTTGGTGTCATTTTAATGGACATAGATAAATCTCCCTATAATTGTATATATTCGTGAGTCTATTTATTGTTGATGTCTATTCTTGCTAAAGATCTACCATTTCTTGAATCTTACCCTGTAATTGAAAAGATTTCAAAAAAGGTACAAAAAGTTGTATTTCCTAATCCTGTTCAATTTGGTGTTGGAAATTTCACAACAGCTAGTTTACAATTTTCAGGATCACTTTATTTCAATATTGCTGGTACAAACACATATGAAATGTCACCAAGTGCATTAAAACCATTGTCAGGCAATCCTGATCTTGGATCGTCTTTGTCGGAATGGGGAACAATTTATGCATCAAATATTCAATCAACAACTGGTAGCTTTACTCATCTTACAGGAGTAAATGCATTAGTAACTCACTTAACTGGTACAAATATTTTAGGAACTGATGCAACAATCACAACACTTGATGGGACAACAGCCAACATAACAACAGTAAATGCAACAACAGTATCTGCTGCATCTGGATCTTTTACAGATCAGATTGACGGAAAAATTAAAGCTTATTTTCCATTTCATTTTTTGAGTACAGATACTGGTAGAATTTATATACCTTGGTATAGTCTTGCCGAAAATACAGTAATTACTGATCCTGATGTTCGTTTGGTTGTTGTTCGTCCTGGTAAAGTAAACAGAGTTGCACTAAGAAGTGATGTTAGTATTGGTACAACTATTATTTCTTTTCACAGAAATCAATCAACAACAATAATTGTTAGTGATTCATCTGCTATAACAGCAGGTGATCGTGATGTTTTTGATTTTGGAGATGCAGCTACATTTGTGGCTGGTGATCAAATTCATATTGGTATCGACCCAACAACAGCTGGTAGTCAATATAATGGAATGATAGAAATAGAATTCGACACAAATGGAAGTGTCGGAATTTAATTTGTTTGTTTTATTCATTTGAACTTTACCATTCTGGGATGGTAGAATGGTTACATGGAAATCCAAACAAACAAGCAACTTTTATTTCAAGATGCTGCAAGAAAAAAGATTCTTGAAGGAGTTGAAAAATTAGCTAATGCAGTTCGTGTAACACTAGGACCTCGTGGTCGTAATGTTGTAATTGAGAAGATTGGCCAAGCTCCACATGTAACAAAAGATGGTGTTACTGTTGCAAAATCTATCAATTTAAAAGATCAGTTTCAAAATCTGGGCGCACAAATGATCAAAGAAGTAGCATCCCAGACTGTTGACGTAGCCGGTGATGGAACAACAACAGCTACTATTCTTGCTCATGCAATTTATAAAGAAGGATTAAAACTTATTGCAGCAGGATATAATCCTACTGATATTAAAAAAGGAATAGATAAATCTGTTCCAATTATTACAAATGCTCTTCTTGCAAATAGTGAGCAAGTAAAATCAAGTGAAGATATTGTTCAGGTTGGACGAGTATCAGCTAATGGGGATCGAGATATTGGAGAAATGCTTGCAAAAGCAATGGATGCTGTTGGACGTGACGGAGTTATTACGGTTGAAGAAGCAAAAGGATACAAAACAACAATGGAAATTGTTGAAGGAATGCAGATAAACAGAGGATATGTATCTCCTTATTTTGTAACTAATTCTGAAAAATTAACAGCAGAATTAAAAGACCCTCTTATATTGATTACAAATAAAAAATTTGATCAAATGAAAGAGCTTTTACCTATTCTTGAGCCAATTCATTCAATGAAAAAAAGTGTTCTTTTGATTTGTGATGATATCGAAGGCGAGGCATTGAATAGTCTTACTGTAAATAAGATGAGAGGAAATTTAGATGTTTGTGTTATTAGGGCGCCAGAATTTGGATCAGCTCGACATGATGCTCTTCTTGACATTGCAACATTAACTGGTGGTAAAATAATTTCAGATGCCAGTGGTGTAAAGATGGAAGATGTTAATCCAAGAGATTCAGAACAAGGCATTATGGGCAAAGCAACAAAAATAATTGTTGGGAAAAATTCCACAACCATTGTTGTTAAAAAAGAGCAGAAAAAAGCTGTTGAAGAAAGAATAGAAGAAGTAAAAAAACAACTTGAAGACCCAACCTTGTCTGAAGAAGAAATAAAAGTTATGAAAAGAAGGCTTGCAAGATTAGCTGGTGGTGTTGCTGTAATCCGAGTTGGCGGTGCAACAGAAGTTGAAATGAAAGAAAGAAAAGATCGTGTTGATGATGCTTTGTGTGCAACACGAGCTGCTGTAGAAGCTGGTGTAGTACCAGGTGGCGGAACTGCACTAATTCATGCATCAAGGTTTGATCCAGACATTGGTCCTGATATGATTCATTTTAGAAATGAAGCAGAAAAAGCTGGTGCTAGAATTGTAAGAGAGGCGTGTAAAGCTCCGCTGGTGCAAATTGCTAAAAATGCCGGCATGGCAAGTGAAGTCATTATGCATAAAATTCTTGAATCTAGCAAAAGAACTGGTTGGGATGCATTAAATGAAGAATTTGTTGACATGATTGATGAAGGAATCATCGATCCAGTAAAGGTTCCTAAAAGTGCTCTTGAAAATGCTGCAAGCGTTTCTGGATTGATGTTAACGATTGAATGTGCTATAGCTGAACAAGATCCTGATTCACTTATGCGTTTAGTTGAAGAAGTTGGAATGCAATAATGAGATATGTTTGTTCATGCTGTGGAGATCCAGCATATTATGATGGAAGATGTGGAGACGGACCTGTCTTAACATGTCCATGTTCAAAAAGAATGAAATTTATACCAGATCGAGGTGGAGGATTTTATGTTCCTGAAAATAATGCAAAACCAATACCAAGTGAACATTTTATAGGAAAAAAACAATGAAAAAATTACTAATAACAATTTTAAGTTCAACCCTTCTTTTAGGAGGTTGTGCAGGTGCAGAAATGCAAACCAAAGTTGAAGATCTAACTCAGCAAGTTACAACGCTAACTGAAGAAAAAAAGGAACTTGAAGTTCATCATCAAAAAGATGAAAAACATGTAGAACTTTTGTGTGCGATTATTGGAGAACAGAGTACAGCTCCACCAGGAATGCCACCAATGGTTGAATACCTTGGAGATGGAACATTTAGACACACAGTTACTGGCGAAGTTCATAAGATGGAAGATATGTTAAAGCGATGCATTGACATGGTTGATTCATTTGATGCTCTTGTTCAAAAAAGAGCAGCTTCCTTGTTGGAGGAGCCAAAAAACGAGACAAAACCAGAATAAAAATAGTATAATATTGACAAATGATTGTCAATAAATATCCAAACGATTGTACCGTCTGTGGGATTAGTGTAAATCCTGGAGACGGTTTCGTTTTTAAAGATGAAAATGACAAATGGACCACAGTTTGTGAAGGTCAAGAATGCGTAAAGCGTGCATGCCCAAAAGAAATAGACGAATATAAACGATTGATGTCTGCGCTTCGTGAGGAAGAAAATTCTTTTGATGAAGAAGCAGTCAATCGTGCAGAAGAAAAAGGTTTATTTGACTATCAAGTAGAAGGTGTCAAATGGATTACACGACATGGAAGCTGTATCATCGCAGATGAACAAGGACTTGGAAAAGCACAGGCCATTGAAAGTTTAGTTTATACGCCTTTTGGAAGAAAAAGGATTGGAGATATAAAAACAGGAGATCAAGTTATTGGTTCAAATGGAAAGCCAACAAATGTTATTGGAGTTTTTCCTCAAGGTAAAAAAAATCTTTACAGGGTAACATTCAATGATGGATATTCTTCTCTTTTTTGTGACGAGCATTTGTTTCAGGTAAGATCAAATAATATGGCAAAACCTCAAATTTTAAGCATTAAACAAATGCTTGATAAAAATCTTGCTCTTGAACAAAAAGGAACAGGTAGAAACAATAAAAAAACTTATAATATAAAAACATATTATAAGACACCACAGGGATATGGGAAATGGAAAATTCCTATTGTTAAATCTATCAATTTTAAAAATAAAGAAAATTTACCTATTGAACCTTATTTTCTTGGATTGTGTTTGGGTGATGGAAATATTAACACCAATGGTGTACGCTTTGCCATTCATAAAGATGATTTTGATGAACTTTTTAATAATTTTAAAATAACTCAAGTAAAAGAAAAAGAAAATATAGTAAAAGGTTACATTAAAGAAAATAAGTTCAAGCAATTAAAATTAGAAAATACACGTTCTCACACCAAATTCATCCCAGAAATTTATAAATATTCATCGATTGAAAATAGAATATCTTTACTTCAAGGCTTGATGGATACAGATGGCCACTGTATGAAGTCTAAAAATGGAAATTTTATGGGAACAGAATATTGCACTGTTTCAGAACAATTGGCTGATGATGTTGCAGAGCTTGTTCAATGCCTTGGTGGCATTGTGCGAAAAAAAACTAAAATAGGATCTTACAAAAAAGGCGATGGAACGGTTGTTAAATGCAAAAAAGCGTATCGACTAAATATAAAATTTTCCAATGAAATAAATCCATTTAGACTCAAAAGAAAAGCAAAGGAATATAGTCCTCCTAAAAAATACCCAGCTGCTCGTCGCATAAAAGATATTCAATTTGAAAAAAAAGGAGAAGCAGTTTGTATACAAGTTGATGCTCCAGATCATTTATATGTAACAGAACATGCTATTGTTACCCACAATACAGCTCAGACTCTTGTTTCATTGAAACCAGAAAATGGTGCAATGATCGTGGCTCCAAGTCACTTGAAATTAAATTGGCGTGATGAGGCAGCAAAATGGAGACCTGATCTAAAAATAGAGATTATCAAAAACAAAAAGTCATTCAGGTTCCCAGAAGCTGGTGAAATTGTTATCCTAACTTACGGACTACTTCCTGAGTTTCTTGATTTGCCACCTAAAAAGAGAAAGAATCCCAACATAACAGATGAGATGAGAGAAGTCATGTCTAATACTGTTATGATTTTTGATGAGGTTCAGGCATTAAAAAATTCAAAAACAATACAATTTAAAAGAGCAAGAGAATTAACAAAAATTGCACTAAAATCGATTGGATTAACAGGAACTCCAATTATGAATAATCAGCTTGAGTTGTGGAATATTTGTAGAGCGCTCGGAATAGAAAAAGATATATTTGGAAATTATATGAAATTTCTTTATTATTTCAATGGAAAGAAAGGTAAGTGGGGAACAGTATTTGGAACTCCACGCCCAGAAACGCCTTATATCTTAAGAAAAAAGCTAATAAGAAGAGAAAGAAAAGAAGTTAGTATTCAACTTCCTGACAAACAATATATTGAAATACAAGTTGAGTTGCCTGAAAAAGAAAGGAAAATACTAGATGATGCATGGGAAGTCTATAAGAAAAGCAGTTATTACTCTGATGAAGAACTTCCTTCTTTTGACAAACTTTCAAAAGAAAAACAAGCATTAGCATCAAGTAAAATAAGTGTTCTGAAAAAGGTTGTTGATGATTTTGAACAAAACGGTATCTTGCCTATTGTCTTCAGTGCTCACCAATCACCTGTTGATGAAATAGGAAAAAGAAAAGGCTGGGAGATTATCAAAGGTGGTAAAACCTCGAAACAGAAGCACAAAATTAAAGATATGTTCCAGAAGGGACAGCTTAAAGGCTTGGCTGCTACAATTAAGGCTGCTGGAACAGGGCTTACTCTTACAAGATCCCATCATATGATTTTCAATGATTTAGATTGGGTTCCTGCCAACAATGTTCAAGCAGAAGATCGCATTGCTAGAATCGGACAAGAAAAAGAAAAAGTTGTTATTTACCATCTTGTTGCGGATCATCCTTTAGATCGTCATATTAGAAAATTAATTCTAAAAAAGATGACATTGGCTCATGCTGTATTGAACATAGAGAAGGATGAATCGATGGACAATGTTCGTCCTAGCGAAACTGAAACTAAAAAAGATTTTGAAAATCGAGTAAAAGCTGTGGAAGAAAAAGAAGAAAACTTAAGACGCAAGGCAATTACAAGCCGATTAAAGTATTGGCCAAAATCCAATAAAAAAATTGGAAAGAAAAGGGCAGAAGAATTGAGCGCTGCTGCTGAACGCTTGGAACTAGAAGATAATGATGGACGGATCGTCCGTCTTCTAAAGTTTGCAGGGCTAAAGACTCAAGAAGAGTTGCAGTGCCTTGAAGCTATACTGGCACCTTATGAAAAACAATTTCCGGGTGGCTTCAAAAAATCCTTGTTAAGGGGTTGACTTCGCAAAAACGTAAAGGTAAAGTCTTTCATGAAGCCGGAAATGGCCAAAAGGAATAAAAATGAACGTATCACTTACAGATCTTAAAAATGAGCTTGAAAGCGTTGAACAACGCGCTACTCAACTCAGAGGAGTCATCTCGGGAATTGAGGCACTTGGCCTTGTTCCTGGCAAGAGTCGAAAGGCTCGCCTTATGACGAGGGGTCCAAGCCCTTCAGGTGCTCGAAAGAGCATTTTTCACCCAAACGAAACTGACGTTGCAGTTCTAGATGCAATGCTTAGCTATTCTCCAAGCGAAGAAACTCCAAAACTACAAATGGATTGGATTTCAAAAACTTCTGGCATTGAGAAGGCTGATGTTCAGAAAAGTATCAAGTGGCTAAATAGCGCAGGTCACATTGAAACTCAGGGACGTGGGCGTGGAACACACTATGAAGTAAAAGTAGACAGCAACGATCTACAAGCAGTAGACCCAACAACATTGGGTGATAATTTCCGTAGATCAGGTGGTCCAACCGTTCGTGAGATTTGCAGAACTGTATTCAATGGCATCGAGCCAGCACAGCGTGTCGCACCAGCAAAAGTTACAGAAATTGCACAGGCATTGTTTCCAGAAAGTAACCTTACTCGCCAAAGTTTTGGACAAGTATTTACCAAAATGGCAGCAGCTGGAGAACTTATGTTTGATGGTGACGGAAGAAGCCGTAAATATTGGAGAGGAATGGATCAAATTGAAGGTGCAGCAGAGATACCAGAAGGATTTGATTTCGAACAATTCTTTACAAGCGATACTTCAGATGAAGATTCTTCAACAGAAGACACCGACGATTCATTCGATGATGATACCGTTGAAGATACAGTCGAAGAGACTGACATGGAAGAAACAGAAGAGACTGACGACGTCGCTGTCGCTTCCTGAAAAACTATCTTCAATAAAACAGGGGAGCCTAGGCTCCCCGTTTTTGTATCAGAATAAAGATGAATTTTTTGAATATTTGCACATTATTAATAAACGATAAAGTATTAAAAATCTATAATGATAATTTTTGTGCTTTCTTATGTAATGCTGACAGCTTTGATCATGATTTGACTGGAATATCTGACGATATGGATGATTTCAGCATCGTAGCTGAGGAAGAATATCAAGACATTTTAGCTGAATACGTCAACATGGAGAAAAAGATTATCTTTGTTGAAAGATTGCTTGATGACAAACGTAAGAACGATAAGATTATAAGATTGCTTTGGAGTCTCTTTAAGTTTGAGGCTCTCTTTATTAGAGAAGAAGCTCCTGTACGAAAACGCAAAGGGTTTCATGACTTTGCTAGTACCGGGCTGCTGTGGCAGCTAAAGCCCATCTAAACAAAAACGGGAGCCATTGGCTCCCGTTTTTTATTCGTCGGTCACAGGCACAGATCGCAATGTCATACCAGATTCTCGCATAAGGGCTTGCGAACGATCCATATCTTCTTTCCATCTTTCTGGTATCTCCTGGTCAGGCCATACGCATTCTGCGATTCCGGCTTGAATAAAAAGCCGTGCACACTTAGAACAAGGTGGAAAAGTCGTATATGCTGTGCACCCAAGTAGTTTCATGCCAGTACGAGCAGCTTGTGCTACTGCGTTTTCTTCAGCATGAACAATTATTGGATATTTTTCATCTCGATTATGCAATCGATCATCATCAGATACTCCTCTAGGAAATCCATTGAATCCCGAGACTAAAACATCTTTGTCTTGATCTACAACTACACATCCAACTTTTGTACTTGGATCTTTTGATGCTGTAGACATGTAACGAGCAAGACCAATAAAAAAACGATCCCATTTTTGGTAATCACTAATCTTCTTCATATTTTTCTTTCTTTAATTGTTTAAGTATTTCATTTAATCGTTCGCGTTCTTTGACTATTTCAGGATCTACGAATTTACCTTTTCTCATGCCTGACGTTTGTTGTATTGAAATCAACAAACACGCTTGCTTGTCTTTTATTTTTAAGAACGGAACTACATGCCTACAAAATTTATAAGCATCATTAGACACAATTGTCCATTGCCATATTTGTCTATGGTTTTCTTTTCTTTTTCGCTTTCCTTTGCTTATTGATCCTCCAAATTTATTTTGGAACCATTTGACTATTTTCTTATCTGCATTAGAACAACTAACAGCAATTTTAAAACTGTTTCCTTTTTTATGTGTAAAAAAGCAGCCGTCTCCATCAAGGAAACCAGCTGCATATGATAATGTCTCAATGTTCCACTCGGAAGTCACGAATATTATTCTATCATGTCATCACCTCGATTTGTTGTGTTACTTTGACAATTTCAAGATTTATATCATCATTCTCTTGAATCAAGTCATCTAATGCTTGTTTTGCTTCTTCTTCTGTTTCAGCAATTGGATGAGGGTACATTGAAGCAAACAATGTCACTGAAAAATCATTATCATCAACACCGGGATCTGGCAAAAATTCTGCAAAACATCCAAAATGCTCATGTTCTTCGGGAAATCTAAATGTATAGAATGTAATATTACTCATAATTTTCCTATCAAAAAAAAGCCGGGCTTTTCACCCGGCTTGGAAGTTTCTAATTTTGACGAATCGTCTTGACGTCTATCCTCTGTAGAACTTCTAACCTGTCGGATCTCAATTAGATTCTAAATCTTCGTAAAATTTACGAATTTTAGCGTGGGCTCTTTCTAGACTAGCAAACTTTTTTGCTCTTTTGACAGCTTTTTTGTTTGGTTTCCATTCAGAAAGCTTCATTTGATGTCTTGGATCACCTTTAGAAAACCCACGTGAATGAGATTTCTTTAATTCTTTTTTTGTCTCTTTTTGTTTTTCCATGGTCTTATTTCCTTTTAGTAGTATAGCATATCAACTGCCGCACAAAATACCAATGCATCAACTAGTGGGTCATATGGGCTGTAATATCCATATGGATTATATCCATAATATCCATAATCATATCCCCACAAATAATCATCTTCATATTCTGTGGTTTCTTCCGTAACAGTTTCTGTCACATCTTGAATCGATCCCTCAGGGAGACTAAAATCAATCTCCGCTCCACATCCATTACATGCTCGCTGTCCTCGAACAATCTCGCTCTTACATTTTGGACATTCGTAAGTTGGAGGTTCGGGAGGAAGGTAACTTGCTCCACAGTCTGGGTTTGGACAATGAGTTAATTCTTCTCCGTCAAGTTTTGCATTCATTTCGAATACACCAAGAGGAATTCCACAAGCAGAACACTCGAATCCATCACGTTTTCTTTGTTCAAGTAATCCTGCTTTATAAATGGATTCCATCACATCCCAGGCCTCATCTTCATCATCTGCTGTATCTTCCCAGTGATACGATCCTTCGACAATGTCTTCTACTTCTTTGAAGAATGTTCCAACTTTTAGATCAAACCAAATTTCTTTACCTTTTAGCTTTCCATCACAAAGCCATTGCATAAAGACTATGATTCTTGGATCAACAGATTCTGCTTCTCCTTTTTCATCTTCTTCTTCGGCAAGTTCTGAAAGCCACTGCATCATTGCGATGCGCATGTCCGTTGTACCAACCTTGGAGCGCTCAGATGATGTTTCAGGTGATTGGAAACGAGGATCGTAGCAATGGTCCATGACATTGCCTTCGTCGTCACAAATATCGTCAGGAAGACTCATTGCAACATTGACATCACCAAAAATTTCAAATTTTAGTTGGTGATCATAAACCTCTACTAATTTTGCTCGCATTTCTTCTGCTTTTTTTGTTGCAACATAGTAAAGATCATTATCACTAATATCCAAAATTTCTCTATCATGCATGTCCGTCAAGACATCATCAATAAATTCATAATCAGTATTTTTAGTGTTTACTGGTATTTCGTCTCCACATTCAAGAACACGATAAATAACAGTGAGTCTGATCATGGCAAGTTGCCAATCAGGAAATGCGAATTTTACAACTTCGTTTAATTTCATTTTATTCCTTTTTGTTTGTAACCCTTGAAATCATATAATGATTTGATTTAAAGAAATCCCAACACATTTTTATTGCTTCTTCCTTTGAAGATAAAAGTGTTTTTACATGATCTAATCCACTGCCAGTTATAGAATCACTAGTTTTATAAATCTTATAACATCTATCTGATTTCATGCATGGAACAAACTTATCTCCAATTTTTTGGACCAAAAATTCTGCATTCCTATCATAATGATAGGATAATGGAGGAAGAAATTTTGATTTCACTAAATCTGTTAGATTCATAATATTGCCCATCCCTTAGCTCTCAATTCGTAAGAGATTTCTTTTCTCGAAGTATGCTTATACGCATCAACAACGCCTTTTGGAAAGTAGACATTGATATGCTTTGGAACGTCTGGTCGTTTAATTGTTGCGTTATGTGGATTACATACACAAAGGATTAGTTCTGTAATGTTTTCTTCATTGCATTCTTCAACAATTTCAGAAATTCTGAGATCTAGAAATTTATTTAGACTCGTATGAGCTTCAATTTCTTCTTCCAAATAAGGAATATCCTCATCGTCCAAAAAAAAGCCAATTTCAATATCGTCAGATTGTGGTGGTGGGTTGTCTGAAGAATGAAGAATCAAAACAAGAACTTTTTCTGTTTCGTTTTTATTTGGATCAAATCCAGTAAAAATACTTTCTTCATCACTTAGCGACAAGTGATGTTTGTCGACAATTCCCCATCCATGTTGCCAGAAATCAGGATGTCCATCCGGATGAGCTTTTTCATCAATCCCCAAAAGCTCATCCGGATCATCATAATCCCAAAGAGGAATATCCATCAAAATATTTGACATTATTTAAACAAACCTTTGATCCAATCAAGAAATCTTCTAAATATTGAAGGTTTTGGATTTTCCACATAAAAACGATCTAACTGCACTTCTTCGTTTTCTTCGCTTAGTGGCAAAGCTTTCACTGTTTCATTTGATTCGGATTCATCTGGGTTCGTGTGAGTAAAATGAATTACCCTTCCGTCAATCTCAACAGATGTTTCTCCGTTTAGTGAAATATCTTCCGAAACACATTGCGAAATCATTTTCGCAATAGCAAGTTTGTTTCCACCATCAACCATGATAACAAAACATTCGTTATCATCCCAGTGACCATAAGCACTGTTTACACCAGGAACCATTGGTAAATTTACCATTACTGACAACATATTTTATTATCCTTTTATAGTTTTATAACTTTTCGTTCACTTTTGGGAAGGCAGAATGATCCGCCTCGACTACTTGAACGAGAACTACTTGATCGACCCCAGCCGCTTGATTTTGTTGAGCGAGAGCTGCTACTGCTTTTACTTTTTGACCCAAATCCTGTGGCCTTCTGCTTGGTTCCACTATGCTTTTGATAAGATTTTGCAGCATTGTTTCGTGAAGACAAACTCTTATCAGCTGGGTTTGGTTTTACAGAACCGCTTTTGAATTTTGATTGTGTTTTTGATGCGCTTGGAG
>Ga0129342_1000114_pt1 | contig 28828 bp, 33 predicted proteins | sample CPBDNA_5_FD_94426 | JGI IMG/M metagenome (GOLD analysis project Ga0129342, IMG submission 94426) | Freshwater to marine salinity gradient microbial communities from Chesapeake Bay, USA - CPBay_Sum_15_0.2_DNA | ecosystem: Environmental > Aquatic > Marine > Coastal | place: USA: Chesapeake Bay...
ATATTTTTAAACAAAATACTTTTTCTTTCAAATGGAAGCTTTGAAACTCTTGCCATTTCAAGAGAATTTTGAGCAAAAATTCTAAATCTTGCTTTTTCTGTACTTTGATATTTTCCAATATTGTTTCTTACAACAACATTGATTTTGCCTGGTACTTGTTCAAATGCTGTTCTGGGAACGGTTTTCACAACTAACGATCCTGTAAAGAATCCTTGCGTTCCATCTAAGCTTTCCCATATTTCTGTAAAAGTAGCAGAACCTGCTGCATCAATTTCAGCACGAATACTTCCAGTTTCATTTGTACCAATCGCAAATGTTGCACGATAAACACCAGATTGAAAATTTGTACCAACAGTATGCTGTGATGCTGTAATATACTTTTCATAAAAAGTAGAACCAGATCCAGACATTAAATGCAATATCAAAGAATCTGAACCAGTAATCTGCTGACCATTAAAAATGATATTTGAAGGCTGACCAAAATGAAAGTTATTCAAATAAAGTGTTCCACTTAAGTCGAAAAACATATTTCTATGATCATCTTGAATTGAATCATCAAAATATACATCAATACTTGGTCTCAATGCTGGGTCATTGGCATTTCGTGCTGTAAATCTCTTTACAAATCTTGTAATATCATCTGTTTCTTGAGTTCCACTGAATGAAATTCGATAACCAAAATCAGGAATAGCACCAGCTAAAGTTGCAGACACAATTGATGTTACATCCATTAGCAAATCTTCTGTTCCAATAGAAAAATTTTGTGTCCTAAATAAGTTTTCAGAACCTGCACCAACATTTCCATTTTCAATAATATCAATAACAGAAGAGCCAAGAGTACCAGAATTTGATGCCCCAGGAAGACTCCAGGTCACATTTGTTGATGCCGTAATCCAGTTGGATGAATCAAGATCTCTAAATAATCCAATATCAAAACCATTTCCTTCATCGAAACTTCTGCTCAAAGGATAGGCAATAAGTGTAAAATTTGAAGGAATAGTTTGTCCACCAAAAACATCCCTCATTCTCATATATGCTTTGAATGAAGATGTTGTAAAATCAAGAACAGAACCAGTTAATGCTCTAAGCGGATCCAAATCAAAATGAACAAGAAGACGAGAAATTTCAAGAACAGATCCAGTAAAACTACCAGATCCAGTCTCGTTAGCTAATTTAAAAAGGTCTAATGTGCCAGCCTGACCAACATTGGCATCTGTAACACGTTTGCCATTCACAATTTTGTTAGTTATATAACAATCCTTATCTGCTTTCAATCTACGATACATAACTCCACCTATATCCATACGCCTTATTTCTAATCCCATTGCAACACTTAGAAATATTAGGATGTTGACCACCAACAAATTTTGCTGCTTCTTTTAGAGAATCAAATGTATTAATATAATAACCATCTAAAGAATATTGATTTATTTTTACTTTTTTTGATTCAGAAATTTTCTTTTTAACTTCATCACTTCTTGGAATTCCGTATCTATGATTCTTTACACCTTTTTTTCCATACATTCCATTTTTTGAACCAGTATGCAAGCCTTTATGAGCTTTTGATAAAGCTTTTTTGTGCTCTTTAGAAAAAAACATTCCTTTTCTAGAATTTGAAATTTTTTGCTTTGTTTTTTCAGAATGATTAAATCCAGGAATGCCCCCATCTCCACCTTCTGTAGAATTATATCCGTTACTAAATGTATTTAATTCTGAAATCCAAAATTTTTCTTTATTAGACAGTTCGTCATTTGACGAACATTCTTCAATTTTTTCAACAACAAAATTATCTTTACCATATTTTCTTATGGCTCTAGAAAAATGAGTATCCAACCTACCAGAAATTGCATCATTATAATGACCTATCCATCTATCTTGTAAAGATTTAATAGTCTTACCAATATACTGCTTTCCATTAATGATATTTGTTATTGAATAAATAAACATTAGATTCCTGCTCCAACGATATCAAAATCTGGGTATTTCATTTCAAATATTCCACCAGGAGGTGGGAATAGTAATCCTCGAATTGTATTCGAGGTAATATTAAGTGTATTTCCACTATATTCTCTTCCGTCAATTGTTCCAACTAGATTTCTAAATCTCAACTGTGTAACTGAAACGACCCCAACATTATTGAAAATAATGTTTTGAACATCAGAAACTCTAATTGGCTGATCGATTTGAAAGTTATCAGAAGCAAAAAACTGCTGTAATCTTGCAATAACATTTTGAACAACAACATTTTTATTAGCTTGTGCTTCTGTTACTATTTCAAATTCAACACCAATATTCACAACAGGAGAATCCAAAATATCAATAGCATCACTAATCATTCTGTATTGATTCAAAAATGTTACTAAATTTTCTTTCAATGTGTCTGGCGACGGAACAAAGTTTCCAGCTGCATCACGAGACAAAATATACAATTGAGCAGCTTGTGGATTACTTGGGTTTGATCGGACACCAGCTCTAAATACACGCCCAAAGTTACTTGGCATTGTATAAACACGAGCTAAAAGATCTTCCCTTGTAACAATTCTTTGTTGAGCATTTCTTGCTGAAGGAACTTTTGTCTTTAGCTCATTGATAGTTGGGGCATTTTCTCCTCCAAGAGCAGGCTCAGGATTAGTTACATCTACAGATGCACGAACTTGAGCAGCAAGTGCTGGTGTTGGGTTGCGAGGAAATGACATTAATAATGTACTAACTGTTCTAATAGTTTCCGCACCAACATTATGACTCAATCCACCACCAAATCTATAATTTACAGACAATGTTGTTCCTTGAGGAGCAACACCCAAAGTTCTTGTGTTTAATAAGTTGTTTGGATCAATAGCAAATCTGTCAAAATTTGTTTTTCCATAAAGAGGAATCGCAAATTCACTTGGATCCGGTATGATATCATTGTCAATACTTGTTGCTTGTCCTCCTCCAAAAGTCAGTGTCATCAATCTTGTCGCTAAACTTGTTTCAGCAGTAAATCTATATGGAGCAGGTAAAACCTCAAGTCTCATATCGACAAGATCATTGTCACTTCTATTGTTTGGAATACCTCTAAAAACAGTATCTTGAGTCAATGCTCCAACCTTATAATAAACATTTCCTTCGGTATCTGTAACTGTGTTTATTGTTGTAACATCCGCACTAGATAATGTAATTTTTCTAAATGGAACAAAAGTGTTTGAAATAACAAAGTTTTCAGTACGAGTAAATCCAGAAACTGCCTGAACCGTTCTTCCCATAACAAGAGTGGCAGGAGAACCGTCTGTATTTGTGCTTCCAATAACCATTTCAGCAACAAAATTACCATCATCATCACGATCTGCAAAATCTACATCTTCAGTTATTTCAAATCTTGTTCCATTTGATGCTGCACAAATTGTACCTTGAAGAATCTTTGGCAAAGAAGATGGCTCTGGTTCATATACAGTTCCAACTTTTGTAACAGGGACTTCAATAGCAAACTGAAGTTTTACAACAGCTGGACTGTTTCCTGTTATTTCAACCCCTGCTCTTCTTATTAGGTTTTCAATATTTGAATTTTCTACCGCAGTATCAGTGAACAATTCACCGTATTGATGATCTAAATAAAAGCTCATTACATCTCCGACATAAGAAGCTAAATCAATAAGAGCACCACCTAATGATGCTTCGGAAAAATCCTGAATTCTATCTGGGTAGAATGCCCTTGTATATGTGATAAGGTCTGAACGCAAAGAATCAAAATCTTTATTCAGGTACTTTCTCTGCCTTACCGGTCTAACTTGTTTTTTTGTATCAATTGGCATTCACTAGCCTCCTATAAAGAACGAAATTTCAACAGCTTGATTAAATATTCGCAAAGATGGAACAGAGTAATAAATTTTAACTCTTATTTTTGCAACTACCTCATTATCCATATTTTCAATATCTCGTTCCATTCGATCTAGTTTGATATATGGCATAAATCTTGAAACAGCAGTATTGATTCTAAGTAACATTTCATTATCAAAAACATCTGATCCCAATTCCATTGTAAGAGGACCAAGATTTGCTCCAAAATTAGAAATTGCAACTCTTTCTCCGTGATTTGTTAGAAGTAAGTTTCTAAAATTGTCACGAATTTGATCTGCTAAAATATAATGCATTTGAAATATGCCATCAGACCCCTGTCCTAATCTCATAGGAGTTCTAATTCCGATAGGAAGACTCGTAGATGGATCTGGTTGTTTTGGATCGTCTGATTTAATTCCAACGCTTTTAAAGCTATATTCTTTTACATTTGCCATTAGTCAGTAAATACCTTAACAGAAAGTGCGGCAGCTAAAGCACTTGCAAGAGATGCTTGTGCTGTAGATATTGCTGTATTAAATGCTGCCCAAGCTGTTTGAAACGTTACTTGCTGTGGTGGAGTAGGAACAGGTATCGCAAAATATACCTGCGCAGCCGCATTCAAAGCTGTAGTTGCAGTCGTTATTGCTGTTGAATATGTGTTTAACGCTGCAACCAAAGAAGCCCCAAGAACAACTGGTTGTGGTGAAAATGCAGAACCCAAATTAATCTTTGGTGATCCGATTAAAGAAATATTTCCAATACTATCTAAAACAACAGCATTTGCAGATCCAGCAATTTTGACATCACCACCTGGTGTATTTGCAAGAAGCCTTAATTGTTGACTTTTCAAAACAGCTGCCGGTGCTGGGCCTGGTGTCGGAGGAACGCCAGGTATGATTACTGAAAAATTAACATCAGCATTCGTTGCTTCTGAAAGATAAAATCTAGATGGATCAAGAAGCATGTCTGGATCTCCTTCAAGAGGATTTGCTGGTATTTTTTTATCTACTTCTTGTTCTCCACGACTATTTGCAATTGGGGTTGGTGCTGTTGGTGTTCCTGTTCTTCCATAGCCAACAACCATATCAATTGTTGCTGTGTTTGGAAGAGGAGGTGTTTCTGCTGGTGCTGGGCCTGGTAAAGATCTATCCATTCCTAAAACAATCCTAGCGGCATTGCTTCCTTGGAGAACCTTATCACCAGGTCTTTTCACAAATCTTGCTGTTGGCTCTTTGACAATCGCAAGATTTGCTCGTGCTTTTTTATTTATATCTTCATATGCATTGGCACCAGCAAGTGTTCTTTGTTCTGCTTGGTCTCCTCCATTGATAAAATCTGGTGGTCCAGGCGTAACTCCTGCCAATTTGTCAGTCGTAGATGTTCCTTCATTTACTTGATATTTTCTATCAGCATGAGTGAAATTGAGATCATCTGTATCTACAGGCTGTGGAACCCTTCTCCACCAATAACCAACTTGATCATTTACAGCTTGATCAACAAAAAAAACAAAAACTTGCTCACCAGGCTTTATTGGTTCTGCATCAAAAACATTGACTGGGAAGAATATACGAGGGCTGCTGTCATATAAATCTTGATTTCTTGTAATAATTCTTGCTGCAATAGAGTTTCTAGGCATTCTTTTTACAAGTTCTGGCGTTGCCGATTGCTCTTCTAGCTCCAACAATACATCAGGAGTTATTGTGTTTGGATTATAGAATACGTCTACAACTACAGCTACTTGAAATGAAGGAAGAGGCAATGATGCGCGAGCACCATCAATTTCTTCACTAATATCTGTTCCATCTTCAAATATCTTGCGATTTGCATTATACCCAGTAATCTCACTCAATAACATACTTTATATATTACCCCTCACTTTGTTGTGATTTTTGAATTTCAGCAAAAAGAGCATCTTGATCTATCGATTCTTCTTGTTGATTTTCTAATGATTTTTGAATTATAGTTGCAAGCTTTAAAAGCTGTTCATTAGACTTTTCCATCCTTGTTAAGTATTGGACAGCTTGAATTCCAACTTGCATATGATTATCTAAATCATTTTTCAAATGAGGATAAACATCTAAAAAGCACAAATTTGCATTTGCTCTATCAGAAATAGAGTTTTCATAAATTTGTCTCCATAGGATTTTTTCTTTAGTACCAGCAGAATCTATAGAATTCAATAATTCATCAAATTCTTTTAGTAATTCATGCTTTTTGTCAATCATATTTTTTTCAGAAGAAGATTCCAAACTCATCATTTCCTCGCAATTCTCTATAATGCTTCTTGATAACGGCCATATTTGTTGTTAGTTGCTTCGCACTTAAACCGGTCATTTCTCTAATATAGAAAAATACAGCTCTTTTATTCAACAAATCTATTTGGTCAATATGCTTAAATATGTAAATGATTGAATCTATAGTTCTATGTTCACTATCATTTTTAAGTCTTTTCTTTATTTCTACCAATAAGTCACCGATTTCTTTATTAAATTCTTTAGAAATCATTTCATCATCAGGAGATGGCACAGTGCAATATTCTTTTAAAGCTTCTTGCTCTGTATAACCCATTAAATCAGGCTCATCGATACAAATATTTTTCTTTATTTTATTAACACGTTGCTTACTTTTGATTATCAAATAATGCTTAGCAATAATATTAAAATAAGAAAATGCCTTTTTTCCTTTGTCAGCCTTAAATTTAGGAATAGCTTGATAAAGAAAAGTTACACAATCAGATTTTAAATCCTCATAAGAGTCATGAAGACTAAGAAAATTATGAATAAAAATTAAATTTTCAACCAACTTGTCAAATGCCGGTTCAATATGTTGTTTGTATATTTTTTCTTTTTTAAAATTTACTTCTTTCTTAAGCTCGGCATAGCCTGACTTATTTTCTTCTTTCATTATTTCATTTTGAAGACTTTTAATTGCTTCAAAATCACAATTTTTTTCTTTAAGAAGTTTTTCTATTTTCCTTTTTTTATCTTCAACATGTGCAATTTTTGCAATTTGTTCTTGAAATGCAATTATTGCATCTTGCGTTCCTTGATGAAAATAAAGCTTACTTTTTGTACCTTTTCCTCGGCGCCTTCTTCTTTTTACAACCTTTTTTTTTCCAAAATTACTCAATTAAAAAACCATCGGTGTCTGACTGAGCTTCAGACGGGCTTGAACCTAGAGCGAGAGCTTCTTTCTCATCGCTATTACTCAATTGCTCAGTTGAACGTGAAATAAGATTTGCTATTTTAAGCACATCATTTCTTAGTGATTCGACTTCTTTGAAAAAGGATCTAATCATAGGATCATCACCAATAACGCTCTGGGCTCTGCCAGAGGAGTCGTCAAATACATGCATTAAATTATGAAATCTCTTATCAATGATGTCAAGACATGTTTGAGTATTGTCTTCAACATTCATTAACATTTTACCAAAACGGATATTGGCGCTTACAGAAAGCGTAAGCGCCGAAATCAACAATGAACTAATAATAATAAATGCAATTACCATACAGCTATATCAGAGAATACTCGATCATAGTGCTTTTCGATAGCTTCTTGAGAATATTCTTCTTTTAAGATTACAGACAAATCTTCTGCCCATTGTTTCGGATTGTCTGGCATTTCATAAAATTTCTTCAACACTTTCTTTGCAGAAGTCTCTTTGGGCTCTGCCCATTTAGAACCTTCCATAAATATTTGTAAAAATCCGGTCCCACCACATGTTCCACAAATAGTCATAGGACCAATCTTTCCAGAACCACTACACGATGGACATTGCCTTTTATCAATTTTTTGATTTGAAATTTCTTTCAAATCATATTCAACAGGTAGAAATTTTCCTTTATTCAAAAAATCAAGATGTCCTGACCAATTTGTTGCGATTACAGGAAGACCTGAGGCTGCTGCTTCAAGAATTGGCAACCCATAGCCTTCGCCTCTCGTCAAAGCCACTAAAGCCTTAATTTTAGGATGACGATATAATCCCGCAACTTCATCGTTGTTCATTTCACCATGAAGAAGATAAACAGGAGGATGACTTTCTTGTCTTACATTTCCAAGAAGACTTTTTAATAAATCTTTTGTTGCATTTTTATCAAATTGCGAATTTCTTGCTGAATTCGTTTTGATTACAATTCCAACATCATCATCTTTTTTAAATGTCTCACAAAGCCATTTTAGTGTTCTGTAAGTATTTTTTCTGTCGGTTTCTTCAAGATTTCCTGTAATTTGACCAAATACCAAAAAATTAAAACTAGTTCTAAAGTCTGGTAAATCAATATCTAGATTTTCTTTAGTAATTTCATCAATAAATGCCTCAGGAACAACTTCTATTCTTTTTTGAATGCTTCCACCAGCATTTATTAAAGATTGTTTTGCATGTTCAGAAGGAACAATAACCAAATCCATCATGTTTACATTGTTTATCCATGATGGATTTGCCTTGTTTGTTTCAACAGCAGCAGTGACACCAATATTGAATTTAGCTAATTTTGGGTCCCATTCGTTCGGAAGTTGAACTTGAATAGAAATATCAAAATTACCTGGTGCTCCGCCGGTTTTGTTCATAATTCTTCCAACAAGTCCATTGAGTCTTTTTTCATCAACAAACCAAGTTGTAGAACCCCAAGGTACAGCATGTACCCAAAAATCATATTTGTCAGAGTTTTTCTCAAGCCATCTATAAATCTGACGAGAATGAACTCCATACCCTGACATTGTTAGCACTGGTGCACGAAGGATTACTGTTTTTTTCATATTAAATTTCCTTTTTCACTAATGTTTAGAACTTTTACGTTTCCTAAAGTTCCATTTTTTGATTTAATCAAGGCCACATCAAAAGGAAGAATATCCTTGACAAAAACCTTTCCGTGCCATGCACTAAGCATATCCGGTGTAAATTTTGAATAAATTGTATTTGGAAGAAAAAGAATATCTTCATCACTTAACTCATCAAAAGTACTACGAGCCAAAGCACAAATTGTACTAACAAGACTTTTGTTCCATTCTGGTAGTGTTCCTCTCCAAGGAGGAATGACCATGTCAGGATGGGGATCTTTTCCAGAGTTTGCATCAATATATCTACCTGGTTTCAAGCTCCAATACCAACGAACCTTTGATGCATAAAGGTTTTCTAAAATATTATGATTTACAACTCCTGACATGTCCACATCTTCCTTTTGTCTTTCCATGTTTCTATTGTTTCCCAAAGAGTTTCATCCCATTCTCTAACAGTATCCTCAATAGCAAATTCATAATGAGCATAATCCTGGGCCTTTTTTCCCAATTCCTTTCGTTTTTCATGACCCATTTCATACATTTTCATCAGTGCTTTAGCCACTGTTTCATTTGAAATATGGTCTTCATAAATGTAAGGAACAAGCTGGGATCCTACTAGGTCCCTGACTTCTGGCTCTAATGCTATACCGTTTTCAGAGCCATCACGATGGTCAACAACTTGACGAATCATTCCACCTGTTTTTAGTGCAATAATTGGAGTTGCTGTCATCATGGCTTCAAGTGTACCTAATCCAAATCCTTCATTACAAGAGATTGTAAGATATGCATCCCCAATATTATGCAATGTATTCATTTGTCCAAAATCAATACGATCAGTAGAAAACGTAACATTTCTTTCAAGGCCAAAATGTTCAACAATTTTATACAAATTTGGACCTTCTTGATCCATAGGATCCGTATGCATTAGCAATGTTGCATTTCTATGACCATATTCCTTTTCAAGCATATTGCAAAAAATAGCCCAGGATGCCACAACATCACCAGGCATCTTTCTTTTTGCATTTCTATTAATCCAAGTTACAACAAAGTCATCTTTTTTATCTTTTCCAAGAACCTTTTCTTTAGCTTGTGCAATTTGGCTATCTTCAAGTTTATTAAAAATTTCTTTAGGAACAGCATGAGGAATGAAATTTGTAATTTCAGGATAATGCTCAGAATAAAGTTCATATGTTTTATGACTATGACAATTCATTAAATCAACACTGTCATATATCGCCTTGTTGTATGCTGGATATGGATCATTGTCCCATACTGCCCACCAAACAATCGGACAAACCTGATGAATTTCATCTTCAATATTAAAATAATGCATGAAAAATCTTGGATCTGTAAAAAGAAACACAGCATCAGGTTTTTCCTGTGCCAAAAGAAGCCTCATAAGATTTACATCTCCAAATCCATCAATTGGACGAATCAACCAATCACCCATGTTCCACTTGTTTGGATCATTTGGGTGAGGCGGAACATTCACAATACGATAGTCGCCGTGCTTTATTGCAGCACCAAGGCAACGAAATTCGTATTTACCAGTCCTCAACAAACCTTCAATCAAATACCTTGCCTGACAGCCAACACCTGATGTTGAAAGGGGGTGATCTGAAATAAATAAAATCTTCTTTTTCTGTGACACGCTTCATTATACAAAGCATGTTTTCTAATGTTTTATTTTTTTCACTGTAGTTCAACAGATGCATCAGTTCTGTCATTTAATGCAATTGCCCAAATATAAGGCTCGCCAGATGCAATAGCTCCGAAAGCACGATGATTTCCATCTCTCAAGTCAACCCAATATTCTCCAATATCTCCATCTCCATCCTCTATTGCTTGTTCTATTTCTTTTTTAACTTTTTTTAAGTTTTCAATATCTTCAAGCATAGATTCGTAATCTTCTTTTTCATCCTCCGTCCACTCACTTGGGTCTTCAGAATACGACCATTCTTCAAGCCATTTCTTAGGTTCTTTCATAAACAATAAAACATCATCATAAGAATGTAATCCATTTTCTTCTTGCCAAGCTTCAGGGTTTCCTAAAAATAAATCCAAATCCTCATCCCCTAAACTAAATGGTTCACTTATATTGTAGTCAATACCAAATCTGCCATTATGATATGTTTGTTGCATTTCTTTAATTGTTCCAAAATCAACAACAACAACCTGAGCTAAAGGAGCGTCAAAATAAATTCTTTCTTCAGAATTTTCTATATGCTCTTTTACTGCTTTTACTTTTGCAAAATCAAAAATGTTATCTTCTCTTGGTGTTACTTCACTTGCTGGTATTTTGATCATTTTACCATTTTCACCAATCCAAACTACATTACGCCCATAATATAGATTGCCTTGTTTTTCTTCCATTTCAAGACGTTCTTTTTCAATTGGCTTATCATAATATTCTTCAAAAGAATCACCATCATAATCATCAAGATCGGGTAAGTTCCATCGTGATTCTAAAATCATTTCAAAAATCACTTTTTCTAATGAATTAGATATAATAGACATATGTTTATTATAGACAATTTTACGATGTGTATTCATTGAAATTTTTAGGGTCAGGATCAAGTTTGTCTATATCTATAAAGCTTTCATCAAATACAACATTTGGTATTTTTTTCCACGAATATCCTCCACCAGTTTCGTATAAATACGGATTTATGTCAACAGAAAATATACCTTCTGATGCTTTTAAAACCACATAAACATGTTGTTCTCCGATGGATGCCGATACTATACTTGCCTCAAAACCAGCATTCATTAAAACATCAGCCATTGCATTGGCTATTTCTTGACATATGCCTCCAGAACCCAACAGCCAATGCATTCCATTTTCATCAACTTCCCATTCTTCATATTCTTTTTGAGCTGCTGCAACAATTTGTGGCATTATTGCCTTTATTTCAGCTATAGATTTAAGATTATGATCTTCTTCTTCTTCTTCATCATCATAAAAGAAAACGTTTTCTTTTATGATGAATCTTATAATGCTTTCCATTAATTCATGAGCAGTAAGATGGGCAGCACGCTTTTTCTTTTTGACCAATTGATTTCCTCCTGGCTCACAGGCCAAAGAGTCATCCAGATCAACAGGGTTGTCAGTAAAATTAGACATGCATATAAATATGCATTATTAAGGACAATGCTTTGTACCATCATAATCACAAAAACGACAAGAACCAGGAAACTTCTTATTTTTCCATTCTTTGAAATGTTTTCTTGATTTGATCATAGAAATTGAGTTATTCAATACATTTAACGTCTTTTTTTGTCTTTTCTTGTCAACGTCAAATGTAAAGAATTCAATTCTTTCAGGATTTTTTAGGTCTCTGTTCATAACAGCAAACCCAACCCTAATTTTTTCTAAAGGAATATTATGCTTATTCCCCCAATATTCGGAATACAAAATAAGCTGCATTTTAAGTTTTTCATCTTTTTTCTTGTAATCATTCCAGCCTTTTGTACTTGTTTTCCAGTCAATAATCCAATACAGACCATCATGCTTAATAATCCCGTCAATATATCCCTTAAAGCGAACATCTTTATGTTCTTCAATGCTTTCTTCGAGACGCTCCTCAGCATCAAAACATTCCCATCCTGGAAATCTTGTATCTAAGAACCCCGGAACTGCCTCTAAAATGGCATTAGCTTGGATCATCCAGTCTCCCATGTTTGGAAGATTGAATTTTTCCCAAGCCTCAATGATGTAATCCAATGCTATTTCATAACGCATTTCTCTATTTTTTAGATAGTGCTCACAGCTATCATGCAAAGCTGTTCCAAAATTTGTATTGACATTTTCCTCAAACTTATCAATTTTATCAATATGCTTAAGTTTATGTCTAAAAGAACACTCTACATGATCTACCAATTCAGAGAAAGAAATAACACTCTTTCCCGTAGGTAGGGATGGATTTTTCTCTGGTTCGCGCTTTTTCACAGCTTATTTATACGACAGCGCGACCCTTCATTTGTTCCCAGTCTCGATCTTCTTTTTGTCGAACTTTTAAATTCTTCTCCCACGTAGCATTAAGCATCAATGGTTCAACACCAACCATTCTTGATACAAACCTAAGAGCATTTAGATCTTTAGGGAAGCAGTGACCACCATATCCGAATGAACCATCTGGCCCTGGTACTTGCCAGTGGCTACCACCTAGTCTTTCGTCAAACTTTGCTGCCTCGATAACATTATCGTAAGACATTTCCATTTTTTTGCAGATTTGAAAGATTTCATTTGCAAAACTGACTTTTGTCGCCAAGAAACAATTAGTAACATATTTTACCATTTCAGCTTCTTTGCTTGAACCGCATAGAATGGGAACATTAGGATAAGCCTTGCTGTAAATGTTTGCAACCTTTTTAGTAGCCTTTGGATCTCCTCCAAGAATGATTCTATTCTGATTTTTGAAATCTTCGACAGGACTAGCCTCTCTAAGAAATTCTGGGTTGAAAGTTACTGTGACGTTCTTATATGACGAATCAAGATATTCTGTCATCCCAGGCGGAACAGTTGACTTGATTACAGCAATCGTTTCATATTCTGAGCCGAATTTCTTTGCTGCCTCATCTATCTCTTTGATTACAGATTCAACAATAGAAATATCACACTGTCCATTTTCAAACATAGGAGTAGGAACACAAACAAAAATAACTTCACAGCTATCTACAAGCTCTTCAATACTTTTAACATTGCTTTTATCTTCGCTGTACTTATCGTATGTGTACACATAGCAAGAATGCTGCATACCAGCATTAAGTGCTCCACCTACAAAACCAGCTCCTACTATTCCAATAATATCTTTTTCTATCATAAATTCTTTAAAAACTTTCTATATTCTTGCTCTGATTTAAACAAATCTTTTTTGTAAATTTTTCTAAAAATAAAACCCTCTTTTAAACAAAAAGAGATAGCACTTTCATATTTTACTAAATCTTTTTTAGATTCATATCCTTTTATTTCTTCTATAGCAATATCATTATTTTTGTATACAATTTTTAAATCAGGATTATAAATCCTGTTTCCATTATAAAAATAAGGAATTTGCAATTTACAATTTTCAATAGAAATTACATTTGTATCAGAAATAAGATCCATAATTCTTTTTAGTTCATAAGATGAATGGTAAAAAAGACCATTAAAATAACCAATTTTACCTCTTTGAATGGGGTTTATTTCTCCATTTGCAATTTTTTCACTCCTTGTAGTAGACATCTGTTCTCTTGATTTTTTGGAATGTTTTTTTCCAAAAAAAGGATTATCTTCTGATGATGGATATCTTTCTTTTGTTTTTTGACCAATTTTATCTTTAGATTCTTCAGAGTGCTCCTTTCCAAAAAAAGGATTGTTTTTTGGATTTGAAAAATAACATTTTCTTGTACAAAATTTTCTTCTCTTATCTTTTGTTTTAAAAAGATTTCCACACTCCTTACACTCAAATGTATATTTCACATTTTATTTTATCAAAGTTGTAAAATTTGTAAAAGCAAATCCTTGCCCAACAACACCAATGGTGTCTAAATCACTTTTTTCATTCCACTTCATATTCATAATCAAATTTCTCTATATCCCAAGACCAAAGTTTTCTCAACATTTCTTTAGATTCATCGTCATAATAATGACTGTAATGTTTTCTATCAGGATTGACATTTATTTTAGGAAGACTTTCTATGCCAGTTATTTTAGCAACTTTTTTCCAATCTTCTTCTAAATTTTCAAATCTCAATACTTCATCTACAACCATTTTGTTATTTATAACAAAATGATCTTTATAGCTCCATAGACTCCTTCCATGGATTATTCCCATTCCATTTGAATTTTTAGGATCAAGATCTCCTTCTAAGAATTTTTTTATATCTTTTGGGTCCCTTTTATCAAAAAGAATTTGAGAAATATATCTGTCCCAAGGGTTTCTTACAACAGAAAAAACAAAATAATCTTTGATTATATTTCTATCATAGTCAGCAGCTCTTTTATGTTCGCTTTTGCTACCTTTTGCAAAATTAAAAACAACATGTTCTATACTTTTTCCAGCACATTTGGTTGGATGTATAAAAACTATTTTTCTTTTACGGCAAACGTTGCGCATTTTTAACCTGCTTCTTTAGGTTTATATCCTTTATTTTCTTTTGAAGCTCATCAAGATATCTTTTCTTCATTTTAGCATCAAATGCACATGCAACAGCTTCTGGTCCATCTACTAGCCCACCTAAAGGATTCCATCCAGTTGGCTCTCCAACCGGAACCATGAAATCTTTGAAAAAAGAATCGCAAAACTTACGAACACCAGCATTTACTAAACCATAATCATGATAAATTATGAAAAATGGTTTCTCTGAAATGTTCTTTGATAAAACATTAACTGTATCAAAAAGAACATTGTCATAATCGTGAGCAGCATCAATCAAAACAACATCATATCTGTTGAAAGGTATACGTGTACTATTTCCACAGAAAATCATTGCATTCTTGACTTTGTTTTCTTGGAAAAGCTGTGTTGCCTCATTGAATCTATCTTGACTAATATCAATACCATACATTGACACAAAATGAGGAGACAAAGATGCCATTGTAAATCCCCTATCAAAACCTATCTCAAGATAAGATGGTTTTCCTGAAGACTTTGATAGCTTTACTATATCTTCTCTTAGCTTGTTTGTAATCGTTGGCTTATGTGTATGTTTGTCTGGTAAATCAATCATTTTTCTGAACTAAATCCTTTGTCTCTGCAAAATAGAGATAATCAATGTCTGTACCCAAGAAGCAATTCATTGCATCTTGTGGTGTTTCAACAATAGGCTCTCTGTCATTGAAAGAGGTATTCAATACAAGAGGAACACCTGTTATCTCATAAAATTTACTAATAAGATTATGGTACCACTCATTTTGAGAAGCATTGACACTTTGAATTCTTGCTGTTCCATCAAAGTGCTCAATAGCAGGAGCCTCTCCCAGTTTTTCATCACGAACCTTGAATACAAAACTCATATATGGAGAAGGAAAGAAAGCATCAAACCATTCATGGCCATGCTCTTCCAAAACACTTGGAGCAAATGGTCGATACCACTGCCTATGCTTGACTCGATCATTGATGATTTTCTTCATGTCAGGAATCGCTGGGTTTGCTAGAATGCTGCGATTACCTAATGCTCTTCTTCCACTCTCTGAGCGTCCATTATAAACTGAAACAATTTTTCCATCAGCCAAGTGTTGCGCCACACGATCAAGACCAACATTTAATTCAATATTTATCTTTTCAGTTTTTTCAAGAACTTTATTAATCTCTTCCACATCCCAAACTTCTCCAAGATATGAGGAACATGTTTCTGTTCCATGGTAAAATTTTGAATAACGAAGAATGCTATGATAATGATATTGTGCAGCACCAATGTTCAATCCTCCATCATATGGAACAGGAGGAATGTACATCTTCCATCCTTGAGGACCAAGAAATTGCCAAACCTTTCCCATTCCAACACTATTCAAAGAAACCCCACCAGAAAAACATAAATTCATAGTTCCAAATCCTTCTGCTCGTGCCATGTTTACAGCACGACCAACAAGATCAAGCAAAAGTTCCTCAGTTACACGTTGCAATGAAGCTGCTAAATTAAATTTTTCCTGCTCATCTTCAGCAATTTTGCGATATTTATCCAAAAACGGATGAAAAACCTCTTCTTCTGGCGGAACATAAACACCACGCTTTGCTCCTGGTGGTGCTGCTACAGCCTTATGGTGACTTGGACCCATCATATCACGCAAATCTGCATAATATTTGTTTGGATCTCCGAGAGCAGCCATCGCCATAACACTACCAGCCTGATGGCCTCTTGGATATCCGCTCCAAAGCTTGAAGACCCAACGGGTCAATCTTCCCCAAAGATCTCCAAGACTAAATTGATCACTAGGAATATCCCAGACCTTTTTCATATCTCTATCTTTGCAGAAATATATTCCACAAGAGATACCACGACCATCGCCTTCCATACCAGCATTGTCAATTGATATTACAATTGCATCATCAAAAGGCGAAGAAAAATAAGCATGAGCCGCATGGCATAAGTGATGAGAATAAAAATTTAATTTATTCTTTGGCAATGTTTTATGAGTATCATAAATTTCGCCATTTGCACGTTCAAGATTCGTATCTGGACATACTGACACAAAATGATCTGCTTCATCTAACGAATGGTTTCTCAAATAAAGCTCTAAGCTATCTCCACCAGATTCTTTTAAACGAGTATATCGTTCAAATTCTGTATGTTCAACAACCTCACCATCTTCAAGAATACAGTAACCACCATCGTGAGCATTATATAATGATACAATTTTCATAAATTTATTTTTCTTCCTTTTCTAAGCTAAGATAATCTTCCATTCCACCAACATTATAAACATTGGTAAAACCATTTGATTCTAATAATGTTTTAACAAAACCTGCTCTTCTTCCAGATTTACAATAAATGACAATAGACTTATTTTTTTCATTATTTGAAAGTTCAAGAATTTTTTCAGCAGTTACTTTTAGATGTGGAATATTGACAGCACCATCTATATGACCATCTTCATATTCTTCAACTGTTCTTACATCTAAAAGTAAACCATTTACATATAATTTAGATTTCATATTGAATTTTTTACCTTTCTAAGCATATTTTCAAAATTTGAAAATCCATCTGGTATGAATAGTTCTTGAACTTTATTAAAATTGAAATCCAATGTCTCAACACTTGATGCATCACGCCAAGTTGCACCTTGGTCAACCATGCAATGATCGCTAAGAAGCTCAGGTGCATAACCAACACGTGTTGAAATAATTGGAGTCCTTGTTGCCGCACATTCAAAAACAGCCTGTGGACCTCCCTCATAACGAGAACCAACAATATACAAATCTAACATATTGTAAAAATCATTCAAAATTAAAAAATCAGGAAGTTCCTTATAATGATATCGAACACCTGCATCATATAATCTATTCATTACATATTGACGTCGCCAACCACCTAATAAAACTTGAATTTTTGGCTCCATTTTGTGTAAAGCAATAACGAAATTACAAAACACATCAGGTCCTTTTTCCAACTTAGGAGACATCAAATCATGACCTTCGGTATCGCGCTGAAAACTTCCAACTAAAAATGCATCTTCTTCAATTTTATAATTTCTTCTAAGTTCATGTTTATTTTTAGGATACCAAATAGATTGATTTACCCAAAAAGGAAAACAAAATATTGTTTTATCTGTTAATGGTTCTATTTGTGTTTTAGTCAGTTCACATGGAACATGGTACGCATCCACAAACTGATCTCGCATTTCAAATTCTTTTTTTGATGCATCATTGAACTTCTCTGGGACTATGTGGTGTACCGTGGCAATGACTTTCTTTTTTGATAAAGAAATTGGATCTACTTGTCTCCAACACCAATCAGCAAGCAACCAAATAACATCAGCTTCACTTGCTTTTTTTACAGTTTCAAACTCATTTTTAGTAAAAACTCTTTCCTTTGTTGTTTGAAGCTTTTTGACCATATCATGTTCAGAATTCCATTCCTTTACAAAACGATCACAAACCCAGTTTTCATTTGGTGGTAATACAAAAACTTTCATTTTCCAATTTCCTTAGTTATTACCTTGTAAACTTCCATAAGCATAAAAAGCTCAGAATGTGCGGGATTATCTTCGTCATCATCCCAATCTTCATCTTCTTCTTTTTCATCCTCAAAATCTTCACATTCTTTTGTTTCTTTGTCATGACGCAATTCTTCAACAAGTTCCATAATGCGATCTTGTAATTTTGTTGCATTTTTATATCTTAATTCTGCAAAACTATGTTCGTTGTAAATCATAAAAAACCTTCAAATAAGCTTCTGCTACTTTCTCAATGTCTAAATGAATCGGATCAACCGACGGCCTTGTATCAGGCAATATAAAACTAGAAAAATCAATAGGATAAGGCGAATCATAATCAGTCAATTCATATTCATACTTTGTTGTTTCAGGAATTATTATTCCATTTTCTTTTACAATCTCTGATGTTCCTCCGCTATCAGTGCAAATAACTGGGCATCTTTGAGAAAGGGCTTCAACAACAACATTTGGACAATGGTCCAGCCAAGCTAAGTGTAAGAAATAATCAGCAGAAGCGTAAAATCTTAAACAAGACTCATGATCTTGTTGGCCTAAATAAAAAACATTTTCAAGATCGTAGGAATTTAATCCTTCAAAAGTTGCTCCTCCGCCAAGAATATAAAGTCTTGCTTCTTTTTTATCATTTATTAGCTGTTGTCTAATATGCTGAAATAAACAAACATTTTCTTTTAATCGTTTTTGAGGATGCCAAAAAGCTGAACAAACAAATATTTTCTCATTTTGATGATTTAGTTCTGGTACTTTATCATATGTTTTTAAATTTATTCCATTATGAATAACTGAACAATCAGATCTTTTACCAAAATGAGTTTCGACCATGTGTTTATCAAATTCTGATTGAAAAATCACATGGTCGAAAGAAAAATAAGAATCTTTTATTATTCTGTTGTTTTGCTCAAAATTTTCTGACTTAAACCAAATACCATCTAAACGAAGAATTTTAGCCGCACCTGGCCAAGCATACGATGTTTGATGAATAAAACTAAGCATTACATCATGGTATTGGTTTTGAGGAACTACATCATGACCCATTTTTACCAATTGACTAGCAAGTCTTACTCCAAATGAGTTGGGACCAGATGTAGATTTGAAATTTACATTATCTAAACAAACTCTCATGGTAATTTCTCAGAAGGTCCATCTTCTTCCATAATTTTCCACTGACTATATTTCATTTGTTCGCCATCTGGTGTTGTTGCTATCTTCCAACCCAATGGCCGTGCAATTTCCATAAAAGAAACAGGACCAACAGAAGAATCATTCAATTGATCCATCATTTCTTTGGTCAAATTCTTTTCATAGTAAAGAGGACCCACAGGGTCTAAGTAATGACCAAATCTTCTATTCTCACGAATAAATGCATAACCACCTCTAGGATCATTCCAAATAGAAAGCATTATAGGAGAATGAATTCTATAAACTTGTCCATTTGGAAATTCTTGTTTAAATTTTTCAGCATACCAAGTTTCAGAACGTCCCCAATATTCTTTCTTAGTTGGCCATTTTACTGGATATTTTCCTATTCGATCATACACATCTCTTTTATAGATACCAGTAGTTGGATAATGTCTGTCCAACCTACGCCAATATTTTCTTCCGTTATAAAATTCTGGTGTTTGCTGTACTGTATCTCTCATTGTTTGCTTTCGAACACCATAAATTTCCAAACAATGAACATCTTTCATTTGTTCAAAATCATCAATTAGCGTCCAAAGAACATCACCATTTGCAATAAACTGACCATCATCTTGAAGAAACATCAAATACTTGCTTTGAGAATTATTTAAAAGCATGTTTCTTCCAATATACTCATCATTAATCCAATCACGCTCAAGATCATGAGACATGCCAACTACATTGATTTTATCTTCAAACATCATCTGTCTCATGTAATCTTGCATCCCAGGCTCAGTTGACCACATGTCACAGACTAATATCTCGACTCTGTCATCATCAAAAAATTCAGAGAGACTCTCAATAAGAGCTTTTGTGTACTTGAGACGATTACATGAAGTAATGCATATGCTAAGCAATGGTTTCATGAGCAAATCATATCACAAAGTTAAGATACTTTGCCTTCAATAATATCAAAGTATCTGTTTGCACAATCTTTCCAAGATATATCCCAGCCTTTTTTAATTGGCCAAAGTTCTTTTTGTTGTATCTTTGAAATAAGTTCCTCAAATGATGAATACACAGCACCAGGACTGTTTGCGAATTCAACTGCACCGCCTCCATCTTTATGAACAAATGTAGGCAAGTGACATGCCAAAGCTTCAATTATATGATTTGGACCAGGATCCCATCGCGAAGCACTCACATAAACACTTCCAAATTTCAATTCATCACCAAGTGCTTTTCCAAACAAAGGATCAATTACTATCGCATTTTTAAACTTGTCTTGACTTCTTCCAATATAAACAAATTCATAATCATTGTTGTTACCAACCCATTCATCAAGCTTGTCGTAAATATCAAATCCTTTTAAGTCATTGCTTGACCAATGATGAGCGATAATTTTAATTGGAACATTTAATGCTTTATGTAAATTGTTTTTTACATATTTTGTATCAAAATTCAAAGGACTAAAATGATCTTGATCAACTCCATTATATGCAACATGTTGTTCTTTGCAATTCCATGATTTTTCAAAATAATCTTTCATCCAATTAGAAACAAAAACTGTAGCATCAGTAAAGTTAGAACAAGAAACCAACATTTTATCCATATCATGGGTTGCTTTTCTTGCATCGCATTCGTTAACTCTATGAACAACTCTTGTTTGTGGATTTCTAGATTTATAGAATGAAATTTCGTTCATAGCAATCCCCAAATTATCATATCTGGAATCTATCATCAAAATCGCATCTATGTTTTGTTGAAGACTATGAACAACTTCGTAACCACGGCTTTCTGCATATTCACATATCGCTTTTACAAAGAGATTTCCGCCTCCCCATGGTCCTCGTACCGGTTTCCTGTTCATTAGAAGCTTTTTCATACGTAAACATTCTACCACAAGATGAGCTTGGATACATTTTCTCAACCCATTCTATCGGAACTAAATCAAAACTAATTAATTTAAAATCTTTATCAATCACTCCACAAATCCTCTTTTGCGTAAGAATTCACTTTCTGAAAGTTGAAACTTTGCATCATCTGTTTGAAATGTTTCGGGGCTCATATCAATTGTGTAATAATAGGTTACGGTTGGAAGAAACACTCTAACATTTGCCTTATGAAGGACTGGCAAATAAATGGCCTGGTCCCCAGCACGTTTAATGTATTCACCGTCAGATCCACGAAAATTTTCATCATTTACATCAGTTATCAAACTTTTTCTAAATGTTTTTAAGTGAGAAGTTACCCATGGATGTTGGTAAACATTCGCTCCATCAGGAAGGCCTTGAGAAATGTTTTGCCAAGTATCTGCCCAACGATGTGCTGTCCAAAGACATTCAGCTTTTGCTTGTTCATATCCAACATTAATATCCTGTAAAGCACATAGATTACAAAGAAAATCATCACCATCAAGACGGCAAATAATATCATCTTCTTCAACATGCTCAGAACGAATCATTGAAAGAACATTCTTAACTTCCCAAAATTTTTCATCATTTTTCCAAACAATAATTTTTGACTCTTCTGGTTTATACAGGTTTTCTGTAAAATCAACACCAAAAATATAATATGGAATATTGTTTTTTCTTGAAACTTCTCTAATTTTCCTAACTGTATTGTCCGTACTCATGTCATCACGAATCAAAACAACCCAGTTATCATAAGTTTGACAAAAAACGCTCATAAGCATGCGTTCAATTGTTTTTTCTGCATTATAACAAGGTACAACAAAAACAAATCTATTATTCATAGCATGAATATACCATACTTGAAACGAAATTATCCAACTTGCTCTGCTACAATCAAAGCCTTTATTTCAATAATATTAGAAGTAACTTGAACTCCAACAATAATCCCTTCATTAGCAGCCAATTGATGTTCAAATTCAAATTCATAAATTGTTTGGGCGCTAGCCATGTCTACTGTCGATGTTGCAAGAATGTTTTCAGAAGTGTCTCTAATTGTAACTGTTGTTGAACCACCAGCACCTTGGCAATACAATAAAACTGAATTAATCTTCGTTGAAGTTCCAAAAGGTGGCATCCAAACTACTTCTTCATCAACACCAAGAGCTATTGCTTCTGCAAAGTTTCCCCATGGTAAATAAAATAATGCCGTACTGCTAAGACCACAATAAGAGAAAGATGTAACAATAGAACCTGCACCATCATAAGAAGCTCCTGCTACAGTTTCTTGTGATAAAACACTAAGTCTTACAGTGTTCACTGCGGTGGTCGGAGCTACTCCTATAAGAAGAGGCTGATTTGTCGATATTGCATAGTCTAACTCAAATTCATAAATTGTTTGAGCACTAGCCATGTTTACAGTAGCTGTCGCAAGAATATTTTCAGAAGTGTCTCTAATTGTAACTGTTGTTGAACCAGCTGCTGTTTGAGTGTATATAAAAACAGATGAAATTGTTGTATTTGCTCCAAAAGGTGGAATCCAAACAGCTTCTTCGTCAATAGCGCCTGCTGTTGATTCGGCTTGTGATCCCCATGGAGCATAAAACAAAGCAGTATCGGTCGATCTTTCACAAAGAGAAGTATTCATTGCAGCTCTTGTTGTTGCAGCAGAAGTAGAAACAACTTCTCTAATTTCTTTTCTAACAGTTGGGTATGTTATTCTCGCTCTATTTGAATCTCTAATCATTATGATGCTACAGTTTCTTGTGCAAGAATTTGTGTTCTAACACTATCAAGACGTGTTGTAGGTTCAACTCCTATTGCAATAATGTCAGCAGAATTCAATGGATAATCAAAAACAAATTCATGCAATGTTTGAGCTGACATTGTAACTGTTGAAGTGGCCAATACAGAAAGACTGCTATCTCTAATTGTGACTGTTGTTGATCCACCTGCACTTTGGGCATATATAAAAACAGATGCAATTGTTGTATTTGCTCCAAAAGGCGGGATCCAAGAAACCTCTTCGTTAAATGAAGAGGATTCACTTTGAGAGGTCCATGGAACATAAAACAAAGAAGTTACAGAACCTCTTTCACAAAAAGAGTTATTCATAACAACTTTTGGTATAGCGGTGGCTGCTGAAGCTACTGGCCTAACCCTTCTTCTAAAAGCTGGATACACTCTTTTTGATCTGTTCGAATCCCTAATCACAAATAGTAATTAGCAGTTATTCAATAAATTCTTTTATATATTTTGGCAAGTCTCTTTCAACTTCAATATGAGGAACTTCTGTCCCAGTCCACTTACTATGAAAAATCCACCCTCCAGTCTTTTCACTTAGTTCTTTGGCTTTTTCAGATATTTCTTCATCAGACACTTCTGACCATGGTTTGTCAAAGAACATATTGTTTTCAGATGTGTCTTCCATTGTAATATTAAACAAGCTTTCCCAATGTCTTTGCCAATAATTTTTATATGTTTTTATTTTTCTTTCAATGTCCCACCATGAGAAATGATAAACACTTGGCAAAGATTCAATTGCTTTATTAAACCAATCTTGATAGCTTTTGCAAGCTTCAGGTTGAGCCAAGCCTTGACGACGTAACATTTCAATATCAGGTGTGAAAAAGTTGGCAAATATAATAGGTTCTAATGTGTTTCTATCAATATAATCACATCCATCTGTTCCTTGTTTTGCATAATATCCATCATCTTCTTGAACTCGAAGATTCCCAGGAACACCATGAGTAATATTCTTTTTATTTCTTGAAAGTCTCCACTTCCAAGGACTAATATCCATTCTGACTTTATCTTTGCCACCCCAATATTCAACAACCGGCAATGCTAAAAGATCAACATTAGGAGGAAAAGTTGAAACAATTTTCTTAATATTTTCAAAATCTTTTTCATGAACAACTTCATCTGAATCCATTTGCCAACAATAGTCCATTGTACAAGCATCACGAGCCATTGCCTTGAGCATTCCATCAAAAACAGCAAATCTCTTACTGTCCCATTGCATGTCTGCACGGTAAACCTTTAATTTTGGTTCATTTGATGCCCATTTTTCTAAATGGGCATATGTTCCATCATTTGAACCACCATCCATTACAACAACTTCATCGCAAAATTCAAGCATTGAATTAATGCTAGCTTCATACGGATATTTTTGAGAAATACAATTTCTTGTAGTTGTATACCCCGACAATGTTGGTTGATATTCAATATCAGCTTTTACTCCATTCCAAAACCATTGCCGTGCTGCATACAAATATTGCTCAATTTGCGTAATTCCGTCTTCAAAATGATACGCATTTGAACAAAGATCGTTTTGACCAATTTTCCCACATGTTGTACATGAATTTGGATTAAACCAATCTTCATCTTTATGCTGAACAAAATCGTTTAAAACAAGATTACATCCAAGTAATTTTGCTTCTATTGTCATTCTGGGACAAGTGTCATTTCCTTTAGGAAAATAAACATGTCCCTCAGCTGTAGACATTTTTTCTAACACAACTTCATAAGGAAGATTCCATAAGACTTCGTATTCTAAATTGTTTTCTTCGCAATATTTTTTGGCATCTTCAAATCCTTTAATCCATGAATTAGAACCAAGTACAATCCACCCACTTCTTTGCTTTCCTTCTGAATCTTTTCTTAATAGTTTTATTTTTGCCAATGTTTCATCATCAAAAACAGATGAAAGAACAGTGTTTTTTGTATCTTCTTTGAGAAATGGAAATTTTTCATGATAAACATTCATCTGGGATTCACTCATCCACCAGAGATGTTTAGCGCCTCTATAGAATGCAGCAATAAGTTTTCCATGCTGTGTTTCTGCACAATCACATGGAGAACCTTCTTCTTTCTCATGTTTTTCCATACTCCTGTATCTACACATTTTATAATCATATTCAATAACAGAATATTTCATATTAAGAACAATTGCTGGGATGATGTTCAGATCTAATTGTGAATAGTTTCCAAACACCCAGAAGCAATTTTGACCTTGCTCAAGCAAAGACATTGACACATCTTTTGAATGTAATTTGAAAACATTAAATGGTGAAGACTTTATTAAAGCTTCGCTTGTTAGTTCTGCTCCTCCAACATAATCTTCAACAAATAAATCACTTACCCAAACAATTTGAGTATCTTCAGGAATTTGAACCTGATTACCAAATGCAACATTCTGTGTAAAATCCATGAGATTAGAATATACCCCAGCTCTTTCTTTGTTTATTGTTTTTAAACAATTACAATTTAAAATAATTGATCTTAAATTAATCAATTTAATTCAATTAACTTAAGATCAATTTAAATTTAAATTATAGAATTAGAAATTTATACAAGAATTTTAATTAAAATTCTAGAGTATATCCGCAGCGATTGTAGCAAGTCTAGATCTTTGACCTTTTTTCAGTGTTAAATGACCTGCAATATCTTCGTGCTTGAACGCCTCAACAACACGTGATAATCCATTCGAATATACATCAATGTTATTATTATCAATTTGTTCAATGTCGCCTGTCAAAACAACTTTAGATCCATCTGCTGCACGTGTAAGGACAGTTTTTAATTCATTAGTTGTAAGGTTTTGACATTCATCTACGATAATGAATGATTTTGGAATGGATCTTCCTCGAATGTAGCTCATAGCTTCAATCACAATTTGGCCACGTTCAAAAAGCATGTTTATTGTATGTTTGTTTCCATCAAATAATGAATAAAGGTTGTCTTTTATAGGTTGAATCCATGGTTCAAGCTTTTCTTCCATTGTTCCTGGGAGGTAACCTATATCTTTACCCATTGGCACTATTGGTCTAAGAATAATAATTCTATCATAATTTCTCATTTCAAGAACTTGTTCTAGCCCGCAAGCTGTAGCTAAGAAAGTTTTCCCACACCCAGCCTTACCAACCAAAGAAACAAGATCAATATCTTTGTTCATCAAAAGATCAACAGCTAATGCTTGTTCTACACAAGCAGGTTTTACACCCATTGGTCTTTTGTTTGTTGATATTTTATGTAAAACAACGTTGTTTTTATCTTCTATTTCAACTCTAGCTAAAGTGCTAGATTTTTTAGTAAGAGCGTTGACAATTAATGTCTGATTTGGATAAAAACTATTGTCATCCGTGATATTATTGCCATTATTGTCTAACAATTCGGAAATGGAAACTTTTACAGAATCACGTTCATGCAACATAGAAATCAAATCATCAAAAAGAAAAATTTGATCCATCCCAGAATATACAAATTCTTGAGAAGATCTTCTGAATTGATCTGTTTTTACCCCTTTTGCTTCTCCTTGGACACGAAGCCCAAGATCGTTACTCAAAAGAGTTATGTCTGCATTTTCTTGCGATTGAATCCATTCAGCACAAGCAATGATTTTAAGATCGTTGGTTGGCTGATCGAAATCAGATGGCATGAGCCTTACTTTGGAATTTTTCTTCCTAAGACTGTCAATGTTTCGAATGGCTTCTCTGGCATTTTTGCCAACAGTTCCTTCTCTTTTCCTGTTTCTGTCAAGCTCTCCAAGAACGCAAAAAGGAACAATTATTTCAGAATCTCCCAAATGATCAATGATCTTGGGGTTATCGATAAATACGCTTGTATCAAGGCAATAAGTTTTCAAGTTAGATATTCTCCAGTGAGGGTCTAATGACACATATAAGGATTAGCACATGTCAAATAAAGATGAAATAGTAGAAAACGATACGTGTTTCAGGGCGCACGAACGCAATAACCTTCCTTGCTTGAAACGAACCTGTCGGTGTTGGTTCGACAATTCAGATAATCTAAATTGCATAAATCTCGCTGCGAAGAAAGGCCCTGAAAAACAAGAACAGATCGGGCAATATTTCGGTTTAACTCGAATGCGTGTCTGTCAAATAGAAAAATCAATCCTTTACAAAATAAGAAAGAACAACAAACTCGAAGAGTTTTATGGAAGCTGATCCTCAGATTCTTCTTCTTTCTTTGGGGTTACTTTAGAAACAGCAAGTCTACCACGTTTTGCAGCTTTTTTGGCTACAGGTTTCTTTGTTGTTTTTTTAGTAACTTTTTTAGCTTTTGGCTCAACCTCGGTCTTTACTTCAGTCTTTGGAGCTTCTTCTTTTACTAGCTCAGGCTCTACAGTTTCTTTTTTGACTGCTTCCAAAGCTGGTGGTTGCTCTTCCTTCTTACTGACTTTTGAAGCCTTAGAAACTTTTTCTGGTGCTTCTTCATCAACTCTTAGTTGGCCACGTTGTCCAATAACAGTATATGCCTTGGAGTGATCAACGCTTTTTTTATGTAAATCTCTATGAATAGCTTTTCGTGCCATATTTGATGTCACCTTCTATAAAAATACATAGTCAGCAGATCTATTAAAAAAACAGCCCCTAAAAGGGGCTGTTTTCAAGAAGCAGCTGCATGATTGTTTATTCCTCTTGATTCGAGCATAGCCCTAATACCAGGCCCATCAGCATTTCCATGTTTTGGTTTTTTTTCACGAACTGTTTTTTGTTCATGCAAACTTCCGTGATAAATGTTTGTTATTAGCTCTTTAGCATACATCAAGCCTTTTCTAGCATTAACACCAGATCTTTTAGTTCCTTTAGTGATTGTTTTTTTTAAATCTTTATCTATTGATTCTATTAATATTTTTAATTCTTGCCATGCCTCTCGAACATCAAAGTCCGATGGCAAATCTTTTGGTTTTGGCATTTTACCTCCTGTTAATCCATATGCAATGAATCTTTGAAGTATTGTGGAAACAATTTAATATTCTTTGCGAATAAACGTTCAAAAGCATCATCTAATATATATGTTACAGCATAATCATCAGATGTTCTAATACTTCGTCCACGAGCTTGAATTAAGCTTTTTACTGCTTGATATGGATACCAATAATTGTATTTATCCATTCTTCTTTGAACCAATTCGTCACCTAAATATGGCCAATGTAGCTTACAAATAATTTGAAATCTACCTAAATCATCTTTTAGATCTAATCCTTCAGTACTTGAAGGGGATAAAAGAATTGTATCTTTTTTTGATGTCATGTGCTTTTTGAGAATCTCTTCTCTATTATCGCTGTCATGAATCAAAAATCTGTTTGATTTTATATTGTTTTTCAAAAAGTTGGCAATTTTAAATGTTCTTGTATGAATAATTCCTTTTTCACCTTTATGTTCATTTATAAGAGCCTCAACGATATTTGCCATGTCTGGCAAAGTTTTATCGATGTTCTTTTTACTCATATCACCAGCCGGCACATAAAATACAGGAGTATTTTCTTTTGGAAATGGTGAATCTATAGATATAAATGCAGCATCTTTTGGATTAATTCCAATAGATTCACAAAACGCTTCTTTATTTAGAATAGTAGCCGAAAGCAAAAGAATTTTTTCTCCAAATTTGAAAAGATATTCTTGAGCATATTCTCCTATATCAATGCTTTTGAATTCAAGTTTCCTTCCACTTTTATTCCAAGACGGAATAAGATTGAACACCCAGTTTTCTTTTGTATAAATTGAAATGAATTTTTCAATTTTCG